>CAJICP010000814.1_pt1 | contig 11395 bp, 8 predicted proteins | sample 9199641 | NCBI WGS metagenome assembly CAJICP01 (sample SAMEA7708340, study PRJEB35096) | sediment metagenome | biome: marine neritic benthic zone biome [ENVO:01000025]; feature: sediment [ENVO:00002007]; material: shallow marine sediment [ENVO:03000034] sea grass bed [ENVO_01000059] ... | reverse complement strand
CACCAACTTTCCTAAAAATTTCACAGCCGAAAATTTCCCTCAAAGATACTACTCATGTACCCGGATTACATCTTCATTCTTGGGGAAAACCTCAAACTATTTCCGGTCATTTAAGTTCCGTTTCATCAGTTGCTATTAGCCCAGATAATCAAATAGTTGCTAGTGGTAGTTTTGACCGAACAATTAAGTTATGGAAATTATCTACAGGAGAGTTATTAGACTCTTTTATGACATCTAATGTGGTGTTATCTCTTGCTTTTAATCCGAAAAGTAATATTTTAGCTATTGGTAATGTCGGAGGGATTATTAATATTTGGGATTTAGCTACAAATAGGGTAAGTTGTAGTTTATCTAGACATTCTGATTCTATTGTTTCAATGCCTGTTGCATTTAGTCCGAATGGAGAATTAATTGCTAGTGGTAGTGATGAGAGAACTATTAAAATTTGGCATCAAAAAACTTGCCAACTTTTGTACAGTATTAAAAATTTACGGGGAATAAATGTAGTTGCTTTTAGTCCTGATGGGAAAATTCTTGCTAGTGGTAGTAGCGATAATCTGATTAAATTTTGGGAAGTAGAAACAGGTAAGTTAATCAGTGAATTAGTCGGACATACGAGGGATATTAATACAATTGCTTTTCGTCCTGATGGTAAAGTTTTAGTGAGTGGTAGTAGTGATAAAACTATTAAATTATGGTCTGTAGAAAAATCTGAATTAATCAAAACAATTACTGGGCATTCTGATTGGGTTAGGTCTGTAATTTGTTTGGATAAAAAAACGATGATTAGTGGGAGTGCAGATAAAACTATTAAGATTTGGAATATGGAAACTGGGGAAGTTATTGAAACTTTGACCGGACATACTAAGGATGTAAATTCTGTGGCTATTAGTGTTTATGATAATACTATTGTTAGTGGCAGTAGTGACAATACTGTGAAAATTTGGCGATGTGAGTAAAACATTTATCAGTTATCAGGTAATAGTTAACAGTTGTCAGTAATTGCAGTTGAATACTTATAAATAACTGATAATAAACAATAGAGTAGGGACGTTCCTAGGAACTTCCCTATAAGAATATTTTATTTATATAGCACTACTACCATTTCTTGATAAAGCTGCAGTTGATAAAAGATAGCTGAGTCGAGAAGTCGGGTTTATTTGTTTCTATCAAATATTTATGGTTTATTCCTGATAAACCCGACTTCTTCGGGTTGAAAATATTTCTTTTCTAAAGAGAATAAGTTAATAAATAATGGCTGATAACGCAGTTTCGAGCTAGGAGACTAGCTGACGGCTAAATACTTACATTACTGACCGCTACTTTAAGCCTACCTAATTAATTACTAATCTACCCAAATATTTCAATACTCTTAAAATCTGATAAAGGTCATTTCCTGGATTTAAAATATAGAACAATCTAGATCAAGCATATTGTTACCTTTCTTGCTGAATTAATTTGATAAAAATGAAACTATTACCATTCGTAATCATGCCGTAGACTGGTTTTTCTGGGTTAGGGTTTGCCAACATATATGCTAATAGTTGAGGTTTACCGAATAATTAAGGTTTAAAGCCTCTCCTTTAAAGGAGAAACAAGAAAAAATTTTCATGATCATTCAATCCTCTTCCTTTTAGGGAGAGGTAATTACAACTTCTAAGGAAAATGTAGCTTTTTTAGACTCAATTACTAATATCCATAATTGGTTAAATATAGTTAATACATCAATCTCTCCTCGAAGGATAATTTCTTCATCTTGGTCTGAAATTTCTATAGATTTTTCTGATTTGATATGAAAAGGCGGTAAATAAAATCCAGCTAAATCTAATAGAGGAGATAAGACAACCATTTTCACAGTATTTTCTAATAGTGGGGGATATTTTTCTAAGTTAGAATAACTCGCTTTAACTCGGTCAAGGTGTTGTTTTTCTGAGTCTGTAATTTCTGGTAAATTATCTTGCCACTCCCGGAAAAATTGTTCATCCTCAACTAACTGGAGGTTAAAGTTTGTTTCTAATTCGTAGAATGTGATATTTCTTGCTCCGATAGTTTGAACCATAATTTTATCCTGGCTAATTTGATTTTATTATACGCCAAAAATCTCTGGATTGATTGGAGAAATAAAACCAAACTTTTCTGAAGTTACTGATACTTTTACAGAATATTATTGGATGAATATTGATTGTTAGAAAAGAAAGCGATCGCTGAATACAATATTAAGATAAAATAATTTTATCTACTATCCTAAAAATTACTGAGATATGATAGAATAGCAGTTAAATTTAGCAATTAAAGCAAATGGCCACTAGATTAATTAAATTAGAAGATGGGACTTTAGTAGAAGCAGAAATTCCTGACGATCAAGCAGAGACCATATCTAGTAGTACTATAAAAAAAGTCGAATCTACTTTTGACAAAGTTGAACCTATATTAGCTAATATTAGTCGTCCTATTGCTAAAGCTTGGAAAAAAATTGATCGAGATATGAAAGTAGAACAAGCTGAGGTAGAAGTAGCTTTTAATTTTGAAGGTCAAGGTAATCTTTATATTACTCAAGCAAAAGCGGGTGCAAATTTAAAAGTTAAATTAGTGCTGAAACCAAGAGATCCAGAGGATGATTAGAATCTTAGAAGAATCTATTGTTTTAATTTCCAGTGCTAGTAAAGACAAACCAGAAGTAGATAACATTGGTACTGGATTTCCTTTTTATAGAGAGAAAAATGATACATATTTACTTACCTGTGCCCATGTTGTTAAAGATGTGGGTGGTAAGGGGAATATATTGGTGAACGACAACATTTATGCAGAAATTGTAGCAATAGGAGATGTTAAAGATTTTGATTTAGCCGTGTTGCGAGTTGAGGGACTTTTGCATATTCCACTGCTACAACTAATATGTTTATCCGAGGCAAAAGATATAATTTTTCAAATAGCAGGTTACCATCTTTATGCTGAAGAGAACAAAAAAAGGCTCGAAACTATTCGTGGAGTTTTGGGTAAAAAGGATTTCCTAACTCAAGGTAATGAAAGGGTTATAGCTTGGGAGTTGTTAATAATTAAAAGTGACCGCCTTAAAAAGGGTCATAGTGAGGCACCTATTGTTGATTTAAAAACAGATTTTGTTTTGGGTGTCGCTACTAATAAGGAGAGAGAGGGAAAAGGAGGACTGGCTATTTCTGTGGAAGCTTTGAAATATATTTGGCCTGAAATGCCTTCTACTATTTCTTTACTTACATCACAAGAAAATGAAGATAAATATTTGCCTAAGTCTGTTGATTCTCAGCCTAATATTAATCAGAATAAAAAGCAAGATTGGGGAGATGCTCCTACTGTTGATATTTTCTTTGGACGTAATGTAGAATTAAACACCCTAGAAAAATGGATTATTAATGATAATTGTCGATTAGTGACAATTGTAGGAATGCGTGGAATTGGTAAAACTAGGCTATCATTGAAATTTTCTCAGGGTGGAATTGGTAAAACAGATTTATCTTTGGCACTAGCTAAAAAGATTCAGAATGAATTTGAGTATTTTATCTGGAGGTCTCTATTCAGTGCCCCTCCTGTAGAGGATATTCTGATAGATTTAATTAAATTTTTGTCAAACCAGCAAGAGTTTAATTTACCAAAAAAGTTAGAGGATAAAGTATCACTTTTAGTTCAATATTTACAAGCAAAACGTTGTCTTTTAATCCTGGATAACGCTGAAGGAATACTAAGAGGAGAAGAACGTGCTGGACAATATCTGGACGGATATGAAAGCTATGGTGAAGTTTTTAGACAGGTTGGCACAAGAGAACATAAAAGTTGTTTATTAATAAATAGCCGAGAAACACCAAAAGATATTTCTATGTTAGAAGGGGAAAAAAGACCTGTGAGGATTTTATCATTATCTGGTTTAGATGAGTCAGCAGCAAGACAAATTTTTACAACAATAGGTTCTTTTTCTGGCTCCGATGAGGAATGGAAAAAAATTATTGAATTCTATGATGGAAATCCTTTAGCATTAGAAATTGTTGCCAGATATATTCGTAATCAGTTAGGTGGTAGTCTTGCTAAATTTCTAGAGGAAAAAGAAACGATTTTTGAAGACATTCGGGATTTGCTAGATTGGCATTTTCAACGCTTTTCAAATTATGAAAAGGAGGTTATGTATTGGCTAGCTATTAATCAAGAACCAATTTCACATTCAGATATCAAAGATGATGTTTTATCGCAAGAATCACAAAAGAAAATCCCAGACACACTTGAATCAATAGAACGAAGAATACCTATTGAAAAAAGCGACAATGGGATTACTCTCCAACCCGTACTAATGGAATACATGACAGATCGATTGGTTGAAGAAGTTTGTGATGAAATAAAAACGGGAAATATTTCACTTTTAAAAAGTCATGCACTCCTTAAAGCACAAACAGCAGATTATATAAGAGAAACTCAAAAACGCCTTATTTTCGATCCATTGGTAAAGCGATTTAATGATTCCGATCTGTACATTGAAGATCGACTAGATGAAATTCTGGCAAGCTTGCCAAAACCTCGCCCATCTAGCCAAAAAAACAAACGGCCAAAACCAAGTTATGCTGCCGGGAATATTCTCAATCTTTTTTGTTATTTGGATATAGATTTAACTAACTATGATTTTTCTAACCTCGCTGTTTGGCAAGCTTATCTTCAGGGGATAAATTTGCACGATGTCAATTTTTCTAATTCCGATCTAAATAAATCTGTTTTTACTCAAGCATTTGGTAATGTTTTATCAGTAGCATTTAGCCATGATGGAAAACTGTTGGCGGTAGGTAGCACTGATGGTGAAATTCGTCTGCGACGAGTTGCTGATGGTCAACAAGTGTTAACTTGCAAAGGACATACTAATGGACTACGTTCGGTTGCTTTTCTACCAGACAATAGAACTCTTGCTAGTGCTAGTTACGATCGCACAGTGAAAATATGGGATATTAATACTGGTAAATGTCTCAAAACATTGGAAGGTCATACCAGTTTAATCCGTTCCCTTGCTGTCAGTCCTGATGGTAAAATAATAGCTACTAGCGGTGACGATAAAACTGTAAAAATATGGGATGTTGCTACTGGCAAATGTTTGAAGATATTGGAAGGTCATAGCAATATTGTAGGTTCGGTTGCTTTTGGGTATGATGGCATAACCATTATTAGCAGCAGTCACGATCGAACTTTAAAGAGATGGAATTTTCATAATGGAAATTGTCTAAATACTTTAGAAGGACATGAAGATAGAATTTGGACAGTTACTTGTAGTTCTGATGGTAAGCTAATAGCTAGTGGTAGTAACGATCTTACAATCAAGGTGTGGGATGCTAGCAATGATAAACTCCTTAAGACTTTGGAGGGGCATTCTGAAGGTATACTGTCAGTAGCTTTCAGTTTCAGCAATAAAATTATTGCAAGTGGCAGTGATGACAAAGTTGTGAGACTCTGGGATGTAACTACTGGTGAATGCCTTAATATCTTGCAAGGTCACACCAATAGAGTGCGGTCAATAGCTTTCAGTCCTGACGATCAAAGTTTAGTTAGTAGCAGCGACGATCAAACTGTAAAAATATGGGATGTTGATACTGGCCAATGCCTGAACACCTTACGGGGAGATACCAATAAAATATGGGCAGTGGCTTTAAGTCAGGATGGGAACAAGTTAGCTAGTGGCAGTGACGATCGAACTGTAAAAATATGGGATGTTGATAGTGGCAAATGCAAAACTTTAAAAGGTCATACTGCTAGAGTTCGTTCATTAGCTTTCAGTCGCGATGGTCAAATGTTGGCTAGTGGCAGTGAAGACCAAATGGTAAAAGTATGGGATATTGCTACTGGCAAATGCCTCAAAACTTTGAGAGATCATGTTACCAGAGTTCTTTTAGTTACTTTTAGCCCTAATGGTCAAATATTAGCCAGTGCAAGCGAAAATCAAACAATGAGAATATGGAATCTTCATTCTGGTGAATGCCTTCAAGTTCTTCAAGATAAACCTCATTGGTTTCTATCAGCAACCTTCAATCATAATGGTCAAAAACTAGCTACTGGTAGTGAAGATACCACTTTGAAAATATGGGATGTTGATAACGGTCAATGTCTCAAAACTTTGACAGGACATACTGGTATGATTTGGTCAGTAGCTTTCAGTCCTAATGGTCAGATATTAGCTAGTGGTAGTGCAGACCAAACTGTCAAGATATGGGATGTTGCTACTGGTGAATGCCTCAAAACTTTAGAGAAACATACTACTAGAGTCATGTCGGTTTCTTTCAGTCTGGATGGTCAAAAAGTATTTAGTGCTAGTCCCGACCAAACGGTGAAAATCTGGAATGTTGCTAGTGGCGAATGTCTTCATACAGCCAAGGGATACACAGATAGAATATGGTCGGCAGCCTTTAATTATGATGGTTTAAAGATAGCTCATGGTAGTGAAGAGGGAGTTATTAGGATATGGGATGTCGAAAATGCTAATCTTCTCAAATCCCTAAGATCGCCTAGACCCTACGAAAACATGAATATTAATGGCGTGACAAAGGGAGGAGAACCTTTGACAGAAGCTGAGAAAGGCACGTTGAAAGCCTTGGGAGCAGTTGAAATAGAATAGTCAATCAAAAGCCGAATGTTTTCTAGTAGGCTTAGAGTTAGTGATAGCATGGTGGGTAAATATTGAATTATTAATACTAACTGCTAATAGCTAAATGCAGACTTTTTTGATGTAAAATATCGCCCACCATTAAAAACAATAATAACCCCAACAAACTAGAGGTTTACCTTTGAGAACAGACAGTATTTTTTACACTCTATTCCAATCTGTACCATCCGCCTTTTTTGAACTAATTTCACTCCCAGAAACCATAGCCAAAAACTATCAGTTTGATTCCATTGAAGTTAAAGAAACATCCTTTAGAATAGACGGTGTATTTGTGCCTACTCAAGTCACATTAGAAACCCCCATCTATTTTGTCGAAGTTCAATTTCAACCAGACAATAATTTTTATGCCCGTTTCTTTGCCGAAATTTTTCTTTATCTAAAAAATACAAAACAATTAAGAAATTGGCAAGCTGTTGTAATTTACCCTACTCCTGTTGTAGATAAAGGCAAAAGTTATGGATATACAGAAATCCTAGAAACCAGTCGAGTTTCTCGTATCTATTTGTCCGAGTTAGAAAAATCCACAACCGATCCTTTAGGTTTAGCGACATTGCAATTAGTCGTCAGTGACCATAATCAAGCAATGTCAGACGCTAGAATATTATTAGACAGAGTTCAACAAGAAGAGACCGAACAAACACAGAGAGAAAACTTGTTGCAATTGATTAAAACCATCCTAATTTATAAGTTACCACAAGCAAGTCGAGAGGAAATTGAAGCAATGTTTAACTTGAGCGATCTAAAACAAACTCGATTCTATCAAGAGGCTTTTTCCGAAGGGCTACAAGAAGGCCAACAAGAAGGCCGACAAGAAGGCCGACAAGAAGGCCGACAAGAGGGCCGACAAGAGGGCCGACAAGAGGGTAGTTTATTGGCAAAAATGTCTGCTATTCCTAATCTGATAAATCTGGGTTTAACTATAGAACAAATATCTTCGGCTTTGGAGTTAGAAGTGGAACAGGTGAGGCGAGTTGTTGAGGGAGAAAATAATTAATCATTTATAATTTATTTGTTGTCTCAACTGCTAATATAATTTCAATAATTGCCACGTCTGAAACTTCAAGGTGTGGCAATTTTTAATTATTAGTATTGATGTTTTTTTTATCAGTTTAAGACGCTTTTGTGATGGAGACGATTGCTAATTATGAATAGACATCTCCGGAAATTAAATATTCTTTTTCGGAGGTGTTTAATCTAAATTAGATCGAGTTTGGATAATTAGTCATAATATGTCTTGGTTGGGTTTTTCCGTTGGAAATGCTTTCCTTTCCTGCGGAATGCTGCGCAAACGGAATGCTCCGCAAACGCAAAAGTTCCTCAACCAAACCTACCCTAGTTACGTCAACCAATTTTTTATTATAAGTATTTAACCGATAGCGTAGCTCCCCCGGAGGGGGCACATGATATTAATCATTAGGAGAAAGATAAAGTAGAGGCTTTTTCCCTCCAGATATTAATCCCTATAATTTGACTTTATCCAAATCAGGTTTATCCAATAGAGCTATGTTTTTTCCTATTGCCTTGCTTGATAACTAAAATAAGTAAACTAAATTTAGTATCAACCATCTTTCTTCACAGCACTTTCATGCCAATCTTTTAACAGAAAATCTGACAAAAATGTGAACAAAACAAAAATAGCTATTCCTAAACCAGTAGTTAAAAATAAAGCAGCAAACATTCTCGGAATTTCCAAATTATAACTAGACATTAAAATCTGATAAGCAATACCAGAACGAGTGCCCCCCGTACCTGCCACAAATTCAGCTACTACTGCCCCAATTAATGCTAAACCACCACTAATTCTTAACCCACCTAAAAAATAAGGTAAAGCACTAGGAAACCTCAAATAAATCAGAGTTTGCCAACGAGAAGCTCCATATAATTTAAACATATCGCTCAAATTTTTATCAACACTATTTAATCCCAAAGTTGTGTTAGAAATAATCGGAAAAAATGCTACAATCCAAGCACAAAGAATTAATGCGGCAAAAGTATTATCTCTGAGCCAGATAATAATTAAAGGAGCAATGGCAACAATAGGAGTAGTCTGCAAAATTACCGCATAGGGAAATAAACTTCTTTCTATCAATTTATTCTGAGCAAATAACATAGAAATCAATACCCCAGAAACCACTGCTACGGCTAAAGCAACAACTGTAATTTTGATGGTAATTAGCAGAGAAGTAAATAATTGATTCCATTCCTGAATCATTGTATTAAATACTAATATTGGCCCTGGCAATAAATAGGGAGGAATATTCATTACTCGGACCGAAATTTCCCATATTAGCAATACAATAATCCCTAAAATTACTGGAGCAATTATCTCAACAGAAAATAGCTTATTCAGGATTTGATTTGGTGGTTTTATTTGTGTTAATTGTTGTTTATTGTTTTTTGTAATCGTACTAGGCATAATCTGAGACTAGATTCTAATTTTCCTGTTCAATATAACTGAAATAATAACACTTAATCGTAGAAAGTATCTATAAAATAAATCTCAAAAAAACGTCAAGTATCTAATATTTGGTATGTTCGGTGGGTTACGGCGCACAGGAATATAATTGTATTATTTTGTGTAATTACTTCCGCCTTTTCATGTCGCTCCACATTTTCCTTCGGAATGCTCCGCAAACATGTTGTGTTTGTGGAGCGACATATAAAGCAAAAACCCACCCTAAACAAAGGGTTGATTTTTTATTTATAAATACCCTCTAGATTCTTGCAGATAATTTTTTCTATTCCATACTTAGACAGCTTCATCGCTAATTTTTAGTAAAAAAATCAAAATAAATTTATCTTTGTTAGTAAGTAGGTAGGCAAAATAACTACAGCAAGTAATTTCCCTAAGCTATTCTCACTTCAGAAGAAAGTACGAGAATACTGACCGATATAGGAGAATTAATGGGAGTGACAAACGAATTCCTTTTTAAAAGTAGTTGATGCGAAAGGTTGATATTTTTTGCTTGTTCTTTTCAGTAAAATTTTCACAATATCAGAAATTAAATCCTTGGGAATTTCATGTTCTGGTAGAGCAACTCTAATTTCTAAAGTGTTGTTGCTGTAAGTAATTTTGGCAGCACGTTTTTCTCCCAATTCCTGCAAAATAAATTCAAATTCTTGCCAGTTAACATTAGGAATAGTCACAGCACTTCCGGCAGCAAGTTGTATTTTGCTAATAGGTTTGAGAATGAGGCTGTTTGCAGTCATTAATCTAGTGGGAAATTTATAAATTTCTTCTGATTAATTCTATCAAAATATTAGGATTCGAGAGTATTTGTAGGTTGGGTTGAGGTAACGTTAGCGGAGCTTATCCGGAAGATAAACCTAACACATAACCTAAGAATCATTTAGATTTTATATTCCCTTCTGGAGCTGTTGCCTTTGACAAAAAAATTGGATATATAGTTTAAATGCTAAACAGCTTCACAGTTTTCAAATAGATAGACAACAGCAGACAAAGTAAATTTAAACATTTTTCTATCGCTAACTCTTATTACGAGTTTTGTGGTTTATTCAACTGAAAATTACTGTAATTTCATCTATGCCATATCTACTAATTCTCCATTAGGCATAGACCATGATTTATACATAATTTCTCTCACTACAAATCCGAGATTTTTAATCATATTTATTGAACTCTGGTTTAACAACAAAATTGCTGCACCAATTTTTTTAATGTGTAATTCATCGAAGGCATAAACAATCATTCATTTGAGAGCAAAAAATTGTAGTACAAATGAATTGTAACATTTTAGTTGAAACCAGGCACCCTCCATAGGAATCATAAGGAGAGAAAAGGAGAAAGTCTCGTTTTAATTATAGTTCTTATTAGACTTTTGACGACCAATAAATATATAGTAAGGAACCTTTAACCCTGGTATAAAGGGTAAACTTCCCATCCCTTCTCTCAAAGAAACTGTCTCAAAATTATAGTCTAAGTATGCTAGATGTTCCGAAGACAAAAAAACATTATCTGTGGCAAACCAAATTGGCCAGAAATGACGATCGAAAAACGAATGGCGTTGCCACTCTTGAGGGGGATGTTTGCGAGATACATAAAAATCCACGATCCCGATCGTTCCCCCTGGTTTCAAAATTTGTTTAGCCTGTTCAATAACCTTAAACCAGTCAGGAATCATCGTTAAAGAATAGGAAAAAGTAACAATATCTGCCAGTTTTTCTGGTGGTAAAAATTGAGTAACATCCTCTTCAACAGTAACCACATTTGTCCACCCACGGTCGGCAATTCGTTCTTGGGCAATTTGTAGCAGAGAATTAGACAAATCCACAATGTAGATTTGACCAAACTTAGAGAGGCGATCGCCAATGGATTCAAAATTAGCTCCCGTACCACCACCCAAGTCAACCCAGACTTTACCTTCCCCATTCTCATCAGCTAGGGAGTTATAAAGTTCTTCTCTTCCATGTAGTAAACGCCGACGAAAGCGATCGTAATCTTTTGATTGACTCTGATAAAAGTTTTCCATTCGCTCTTGATGGGTATTACCTGCTACAGGTTTCGCTAAATGGTAAACGGTTTTGAGGTCGGCAATTAAATCTGATAAAACACTCATTTTTTTGTTTTTCCTACCTAATGAAAATGTTCTTATAGAAGCTATTTGCTATCTTTGCCAAGATTAAGTTTTTATTAGGTAGGAAAAACAAAAAAATGAGTGTTTTATCAGATTTAATTGCCGACCTCAAAACCGTTTACCATTTAGCGAAACCTGT
>CAJICP010000616.1_pt1 | contig 11406 bp, 7 predicted proteins | sample 9199641 | NCBI WGS metagenome assembly CAJICP01 (sample SAMEA7708340, study PRJEB35096) | sediment metagenome | biome: marine neritic benthic zone biome [ENVO:01000025]; feature: sediment [ENVO:00002007]; material: shallow marine sediment [ENVO:03000034] sea grass bed [ENVO_01000059] ... | reverse complement strand
GGGTGTACAAGCGGAAGAATTGGCAATTTTGCCGGGAATGGATGAAATTTTTGGTCTGGTGCGGATGAAGCGTCATTATGATGATGGAGAATATGACGTTTTAATTATTGACTCGGCTCCGACTGGTACAGCTTTGCGACTTTTGAGTTTGCCAGAGGTGGGAGGTTGGTATATGAGAAAGTTTTATAAGCCTTTGCAGGGAATGTCTGTAGCATTAAGACCTCTTTTTGAACCGATTTTTAGACCTATTACTGGTTTTTCTTTGCCTAATAAGGAAGTGATGGATGCTCCTTATGAATTTTATGAACAAATTGAGGCTTTGGAAAAGGTTTTAACTGATAATACTAAGACTTCTGTGCGGTTAGTTACCAATCCTGAAAAAATGGTAATTAAGGAATCTTTGCGGGCTCATGCTTATTTGAGTTTGTACAATGTTTCCACAGATTTAGTAGTAGCAAATCGGATTATTCCTGATTCTGTGACTGACCCTTTCTTTAAAAAATGGAAGGAAAATCAACAGCAATATCGGCAGGAAATTCACGATAATTTTAGACCTTTACCTGTGAAAGAAGTGCCTCTTTATTCTGAGGAAATGTGTGGGTTGGCTGCTTTGGATAGATTGAAAGAAACTTTGTATGCAGATGAAGACCCTAGTCAGATTTATTATAAAGAAAATACTCTCAAGGTGGTGCAAGAGAAAGGTTGTTATAGTTTGGAATTGTATTTGCCGGGGATTCCGAAAGAGAAAATTCAGTTGAATAAAACTGGGGATGAGTTGAATATTAGAATTGGTAATCATCGTCGGAATTTGGTCTTACCTCAAGCATTGGCCGCGTTGCAACCTGCGGGGGCAAAAATGGAGGATGATTATTTGAAGATTAGGTTTGCTGAAGCTGCAAAAGTTTAGGATAGTTATTTTTTTGTGGGAGCAGGTTTTGATTTTTTTCTTTTGCTTGAAGCACGAAGATTATTTTTCAACCTACTCCTACAAGAGAAAATCAAAAGTAAGCATAATTTATCTGTTTTCTAGCAGCAGTTACTAATTTAATGTAAGTCTGTACTAATGTCTAAATAATTTCTCGTAAACTTGAAAGTTCCCTTCAATCTAAATTTTTACTGATAGAGCAAGTTGCCTGATTCTCAAAAAAATTTAGAAGATTCTAATCTTATAAATGATTAGAAAAACAAAATTAAGGAGTTAAATTATGAGTGAACAAGAAATTAAATCTCAAGACCTAAACATTGATAAACTATTTGAAGATTTTTATATAATTCCTGAATATCAGCGAGAATATGTATGGAAAGAAGAAAATGTAGAACAGCTATTAGAAGATATTTTTGCTGAATTTCCTCCTCCTAATTATGAACATAAGGCTGATGATTATTTTATTGGAAGTATTATAGTTTGTAACCAAGATGAGGGTGAAGATAATCTATATGCTGTTATTGACGGACAACAAAGAATTACTACCATATATATTATATCTTGTGTAATAAAAAACTATATTAACGGATTAAAAGACAATAAATCAACAGCCAATATTGAGAAAAATATTTTGGGAACTGATACAGATTCAAAAGGTTATGCCATTGAAAGATATAAAGTTAAAGTACAGTATGATGATAGAAATAAAATTTTAGATAACTTTGCTAAAGACAATGTTGATGACATTGATTATAAAACAGAGTCAGATTCAATTTAAAAATTAATTGATGCCTATCATACTGTCTGGAATTTTATAAAAACTCAATTTAAGAATAATGAAGATTAAATCAGGAGATTTTATTTTCATCTAACAAGAAAAGTTAAGTTAGTTAGAGTTACAACTTCAGATATTAACCATGCTTTAAGAGTTTTTGAAACGATTAATGATAGAGGGAGGGGTTGGATTAAATGGAATGGATTTGTTGAAAAATCTGATATTTAAAAAAGCAAGGTTGGATGATTATGAAAATATCAATGAAAATTGGAAACAAATAATAGATATTTTGGAAAGTGTAAAGGAAAAACCATTTAATTTTCTTCGCCATTTTATATTTGCTCAATACGATGCTAAACGAGATGATGTACAAAGCAAAGAATATGAGTGGATTTTACAGAATAATAAAATCTGTCAATATTCAGATAATCCAATGTCTTTCATAAACAATGTCAAAGATAATGCGGAAGCTTATTCTTTCTTTTTGCAAGGTAAAAATTTCGATAAAGATAAAACAGTTAATAGATATTTAGATAATATCAAAAATTTAACCTCAACTTCTCGGCAACACATGAGTGTGCTACTTGCAGCTAAAAATCTGGAAAAAGAATTGTTTTTGAAGCTATGTTATGAACTTGAAAATTTTCTTTTTCTCATAATAATAACAAAACAGAAGACCAATGAATATGAGCGTACCTTTATTTCATGGTCAGCCAAGCTACGCTCAGTTAAAACACAGGAAGAATTAGATAAATTCTTAGAGGAAGAGATTTATTCTATCAAACAAAAATTAAAGGATAAATTTATAGAAGCATTTAACAATTTTCAGGAATCTGACATTCAGAAATATAAATTAAAATATATACTAGCTAAGTTAACTCAATATATTGAAGAAAAAGCTTTTGGAGAAGAAGAACCTCAATCAAACCTGAATGTTTTTTTAAAGAGTTCTATAGAGATAGAGCATATATTACCTCAAACAGTGAAGAAGTGATTAAAAATTTTGATAAGCCTAATGAAATCAAAAAATATATTTTAAAGTTAGGTAATCTTACCTTTTTAGAGAAATCTATTAATGCATCTATTCAGAATGGTTTTTATTCTTCTAAAATTGAACCTTACAAACAGTCAAAGTTATATTTAACAAAGTCTATCGTTGAATCTATACGAGTAGGAAAAAATAGCCAGATAGATCGAGCTGTTAAAAATTTGAAACCATTTGAGCAGTGGACTTCTAACTCAATCGAAGAAAGACAAAAAATTTTGACAAATCTTGCTCTAGAAGTATGGAATATGAGCATTTCCGAATAAGTGCAATCATCTAATACAAAATTCAAAAAAGGTCTTTACACTATTAATATCTAAATTCCCACCAGTAGATAAAACCACTGTAGCAATATTTTGAGAAATTTTAACCATAAGCCATTTTCATGTAGACTTATATAATAGGTCAAAAATATTCAACATAATAGATATTAGAAATCAATACTAAAACGATCTAGTTTTTATGAGTACAGAAGTGTATACAACAGAAGCAGCGTTTTTACTCAATATATCTACAGGTAGACTGCGGATACTACTCCAACAAGGCAGAGTTGTAGGAGCTTACAAGGTTAAAAGGTTATGGATGATTCCCCTGAACAACCGAGGAGTACCGGAAATTATACCTGGTCGTCGCGGTCCTCAAGGAACTTGGAACAAGGCTGAACGTACAGGCAATACCTTTATTCATGTTCTGCGAAACACAATCGATTATAACCGAGATTATGGAACTTCTTATCCTGCAGTTGCCGTGAAAGTGGGAGATAAAAAGGATTATTGTCACGCCCTCAAAATTGACGGACCTTGCCAAATCGTCTATCAGCCCCATCAACCCAACAAAAGTCAAGCAGGGGGAGCCCGTCTGTGGATTGAAGTTGAACCACAACATTTGGTAGAGCGAATATACTTCTCAAGAGGAGATTATGGTCCGCCCCCAGAAGTGACTGAGCAGAGGCAAAAGCTTAAAAGAAACAGGAAAATTGACACTCCCCCCGGTTGAAACGCGGGGGAATCTTCGTTCTACGACCCAGCTTGCTGAGACAGGTTTTCACCAATCCCGGTAGAGGCTAAATCTCCTGAAGCGTTTGGATTTTCAATCCAAGTTCCGATGTGCCCCATCGTACTTAGAGCAGAATTCAGAATATTGATAGCTGCGTTATGGTCTCGGTCGAGAACACATCCACATCGACAAACATGAGTTCGAGTTGATAGTGATTTCTTGACCGTCGTTCCACAACTTGAGCAATTTTGACTGGTGTAGGCAGGGTTAACGGCAACCGTTACTTTGCCAAACTTAGTCCCAAAATACTCTAACCATTTCCTGAACTGATACCAACCCGCATCATTAATAGACTTGGCCAGACAATGGTTTTTCACCAAGTTCTTAATCCTCAAATCTGCCTCCGGCGCGCCGCTCCGCGTCTACATAGGCGACCACATCGTTAGACAGGATTACGCAACGTGCCAGTCTCTTGGCGTGTTCTTCACGTTGCCTACTTATTTTGAGGTGTATCCGAGACTTACTAATTTTGTCTATTAATTCTTGTAATTTCCGTTTGTCTTGAATATAAACTAATATTTGACTAGATTCGGGATTATCCAAATAGGAGTTTATATCCGACAATATATTTTCCTGAACTGTTTTGATTAACTGTTTATTGTCATCTTTAAATTTGGCTTCATTGAATTTATAAGATTCGAGGAAAACTTTATAAGTTATATTTAAACTACTGGCGGGATAGGAGTTAGCATTAATAGCAATTGCTAACTGTTTATTAAACTCAAAATTATCTACCGAAAGTGGTTCTGCCTTATCTTTAGCCAATCGAAAATAAATTTTATCTGGTTCTGGCGAAGTCTGAGATAAGTGTTGTTGAATAACTTCTTGTTCAACAATAGAAGCATCAGCAACAATAACTTTTGTATTAAATTCAAGTTCAGGGTTAGTCAAATCATACTCTTTCAAGAATTCCTTAATTCCATGTAAAAAATTTACTCCACTATCATCCCCAGTTACTTCATCTATCATAATAAATAGATGCTTTATTCTCTGGGAAATTTCTCGCATTTTTTCAGGAATTACACCTGTATTTCGGTTATAAGCATCTTTGAATATTTCCCGGAGATGCTTGAGGGTATCTGCACCATTTGATGTTTTTCTTAAAGATTGAATCGAGACTGTAGCCACAATATTATTAGATAGATTACCATTAATAGTGGCATATATTCCCTGGCAGATACTATAGAGAACTCCTGTACTTTTTTCCCCAATATCTTTAATATTATCCTGGGTTTCTCTGTAAAATTGCAACTTTCTAGGGGCAGGTTTTTCTGGAGGTTTAAAAACTAAGCCCATCGGTATAAAATTGACAGTATTTTTAATGAAATTATCTTGATGGAGATTGGAACGATAACTAACTGTAGGTTTGCCACTATTTTCTTTAATAAGAATAGAGTTGGTAGTAATGCCAAATATATTATCGTTGCACAAAGATTCGCCAGCTTGAGATTTAAACTTACTAATTAAATCAATGTTTACTTGAGTGCGAGGACTAACATAAAATAATAAGAATCCTTCGTCTATATGAGATTTGAGAAAGTTGGCGATCGCTGTGGTTTTCCCTATACCTGGATTACCTGTTAAAAACACATAAGTATTATCGCTTAAGAGTGCTTTTTGAATTAACTCAGAATGAGCATTTCTTAAGTTTGCCTTGGGAGAAACAGCCAATTTTTCTGCTAATTCATCTGGAATAATACCAACAGAATTAAAGAAACCATTTATTTTTTCTTGATGAATTACTGGAGTAATTTTATCCTCCTTCCCAGTGAGATTTTCTACAGATAATTCTTGGATAAATTTCCTGCCATTTTGAAAACTCTTTTTGGCATTGAATGAAATTTTTTCCAAGACTTCCTGGCGAGCAAATTTTATATCTTGCTCCTTGGGTTCATTTTGATAAATTTCTGCACAAGTGGCAAGAATATTGATATTTTTTGGTTGTAAACAGAGAGAGCTAATGTTGCGATCGCTATATCCCACTACATTCAAAAGTAATGACTTAGAATCATCCAATATATCAGTTTCTTTTTGCATAAAATTATAGAAACTATAAGCATAAGCACCAGCTTGAATTAACTTAGTAGTTTCCTTATCCTTGCGTTTAAAAGCAGTAAAATATTGTTTCAAATCTGAGGAAAATTCCAAACCAAAATCTTGAGTATCTCCCGTATCAATTCGCAGATTAGAAAAAACACTTTTAGAACGTATATGTTTAATATCTCTCATCAACATTCGGCGTAATTCTTCTATATTATCCAGTGGTTTTAAATCTTCCACTGACTTGATTGAAAATATCGACAAGTCTACACAAATAATTCTAATTTCTCTCCGATAACGTAGCATTATTAAAGTATCTGCTTGTAAAAATTATCCTTTTTTGTGGTACTTGGTAACGTAGTTATTAAGTTGACTATCTAAAACATCAGCAGATAAAAACTGAGATAATAATTTTCTAGTTGTTTGTTGTTTATCCTTGGGGTTAAAGCCAAAAGTATTATCTCCATGAAAGCTGCATTGGTAGTATAAAATTTCCGGTTTTCTCAGGTGGAGTTTCCAATTAGTTGACTTGATATATTCACGGAAAAAATTTAATCCGGCAATAAATCCTTTCTGGATAAAATATTCACTCCATCTTTCCAGATTTTTAATACTCTCGGTACTAGATATTTTTTCTGCCTCTGCTATTTTTCTGACTAGAGTTGGTAATCTCAGTTTCTGTAAATCTTGACTATATAAATTACCGAAATTATTTTGATATTTCTGGTGTTGAATATCAGCAAGTACGCCAATATTAAATCCTACTTCAAATAAACGTCCTAAATTTTCAGCAAGTGACATAATTTTCTCCTTTTGATTGATAGTAGTTTTAGCTTCCTCAAGTTTTTCAATTAACATTATCTCAGCTAAAGGCAGATTTTTCCTGACTCTTAAATATAGATAGTCTCAGAATTTTCCATTTTTCGACTTTTCCCGAAAATTCTCGACTTTTCCCGAAAATATCTAAGTCTAATTTTGAGAGATATCTCAGGCAAAGGTAAATTTTTCCTGACTCTTAAATATAGATAGTCTCAGAATTTTCCACTTTCCGACTTTGACCGAAAATTCTCAACTTTTCCCGAAAATATCTAAGTCTAATTTTGAGAGATATCTCAGGCAAAGGCAAATTTTTCCTGACTCTTAAATATAGATAGTCTCAGAATTTTCCACTTTTCGACTTTGACCGAAAATTATCGACTTTTCCCCAGAATATCTAAGTCTAATTTTGAGAGATATCTCAGGCAAAGGCAGATTTTTCCTGACTAATAAATATAGATAGTCTCAGAATTTTTCACTTTTCGACTTTTCCTGAAAATTCTCGACTTTTCCCCAGAATATCTAAGTCTAATTTTGAGAGATATCTCAGACAAAGGCAAATTTTTCCTGACTCTTCAATATAGATAGTCTCAGAATTTTCCACTTTTCGACTTTGACCGGAAATTATCGACTTTTCCTCAAAATATCTAAGTCTAATTTTGAGAGATATTTCAGGTAAGGGCAAATTTTTCCTGACTCTTCAATATAGATAGTCTCAGAAATTTTCACTTTTCGACTTTGACCGGAAATTATCAACTTTGACCGAAAATTTCTGAGTCTAATTTTGAGAGATACCTCCACTCAAGGCAGATTTTTCCTGACTAATAAATATAGATAGTCTCAGAAATTTCCACTTTCCGACTTTGACCGAAAATTCTCGACTTTTCCCCAGAATATCTAAGTCTGGTTTGGAGAGATATCTCAGGTAAGGGTAAATTTTTCCTGACTAATAAATATAGATATCCTCAGAATTTCCCACTTTTCGACTTTTCCCCAAAATTCTCGACTTTTCCCGAAAATGTCTAAGTCTAATTTTGAGAGATATCTCAGGCAAAGGCAGATTTTTCCTGACTAATAAATATAGATAGTCTCAGAAATTTCCATATTAAATTCTACTACTGAGAAACCTGCTAAATTTTAAGCGATCGCTCATCAACTAAGATTTTTTCAAATAGTAATAGTCACGAAACCTGCTAATTTACTCCTACAAACCCTGTAATTAATATCAAATTCCAAAAATAACTCGCTTTGCAGTAAAGTTGTCTCCTGAAGTTGGGGGTTTGGTCTCCAAACCCCTACTGACTATTCTAACCCTATTAAAAAACTGGTATAACTGGGAATATTTCTAGCATCTATTAAATACTTATTCGCTCAACATCCTGTTAAAAAATAATTCCATCAACAGCTTCATCAACCTGTGTCAAAAAAGCCAAAGCATTAAACTCAATATTTTCTGTCATCTGAGGAAAAATTGCTAAAGACCCCAACGCTTCATCACCAATAATATTTTCATAAGGGTCTAACTTTAAACTTAGCTTACTACTATCTTTCTCCTGTTTCTCATATCGGGAAAAATGGAAAAAAGTCAGATATTGAAGAATATCATTTTTCAGGCAAGTATCATAAACTAAACCTTGCCGAATATCCTCATCATCCATTACTCCAGAATAATATTTTCCTAACAGAGTGGAATAGGAAATAACGCCATTATAAAATCGCTCATCTTCTGTTTTTTTCCCACCCACAGAAATGCCGTTAAACAAATTGAAAAATACCACAGATTTTTGACTGCTATCTTCGGCAATACTCATTAATTGGCGAGTATCTTGAATATACAAAGATTTTACTCCTGGTGTGTTGAGTTTTCGCACATAATATTTGTCAAAAAATACAGGATATATTTTAATGTCATCTCGATTTTGATTCATCGCTTTAATAATAGTAGATGACATGAAATATAGTCTCTCATCATCTTCTTGTTGAGTAATATGTAATGTACTGGTATAAGGTACTTGTGCCACATATAAAAAGTGTCGATATCCTTGTAAGTAAAGTTCGCTGACTGTATCTATTAAAATGGGTAGCTCCCCATACATATTTCGGAGTTGATAGTTATCAAAAAATGTCGTCAAAGGTTGGATTGTGACACTGCCATTTTCTAAGCGTTGAATACTTATTACTTCCCCGAATAAATTGGCGATTCTATCGTTACGGTTTTGACTACCTGTTCTGGAATCGCTTAGTTTGCTGGAGATAATAATAATTGCTAGTTTATCTAAGAAGGTAGAGTCAGAATTATGATTGAAACTAAACTTTTTTGGTAATACAGAATATAGGGAGTTTAAACCATTCCTAACATAACTATTATTTACTCGGAAACCTTGAGAGTTACACCGATATTTTTTACTTAAAATAAGAGCTAATATTTTCGAGAGATTGCCAAGAAACTTTTCAGCAGGAAAAGGATTATCGTGGGTTCCTTCATGGAGTCGCACCATGGGAATAAATAATTCTTTTTCTATTCCTGAATATTGCTCTAATAAAATATGTAGGCAAAGATAAGATAACAATATCCAAGTAAAACGGTAGATAAATGCTTGGGCTGTATTTAATTGATTTTCCCCTGGACTTAAACTTTGATTGTTATAACTAAATAGAATAAACTTATAGTTTTTCTGTACAAAATTTTTGTGATAAATTTGCCAACAAGGATTTGTATTGGGTATCCACATTACAGGTAATGCTTTAATTCTTTCTATATCATATTCCCACTGAAAATCTTGGCTAGCGCTCCCTAAAAAATAACGTATATCTTGTATCTTGATACTGGCAGGTAGCTGACATACGGCTCGATTATTTATTCCTTCCTTAACCAGAAAAATATACCTCAGACATTTCTTATAATTTTCTTTCAAATCATTATGAAAAAAATTACCTTGAAACAGACTATCAGTATCAGTTTTGAGAATTCGTTTATTAATACAGACTTGACGATTTTCTATGCAGTGGGGTAATTTTTTATCTCTCTTTAAAAAGTTTCTGACTAAAACTTTTAACTTCCTAATTTTTTCCTTCACTCCATATTTCTCAAATCCTCCTACCAACCCCCGAAAAATACTATCCTTTTCAGCCTTATTATCTCCTTTTAATTTTGGCAAAACTTTCTCATCAAATATAGGTATAGGATTATAAGTTAACTCATCATCACGATGATAATTTTTTGCCTTTGGGTCTGGGCAAGAAAATACAAAATAGTATAAAAATGCTCGCGTTAATATTTTTCTTGCCCAAGTTTTCTTTTTATCTTGATTAGCATCTAATGCCGCATTTTCCTCCTGATTATTATGGCTAATTATCTCCAAATTATACTCAAATACTTCTTTTCCACCCCTAGGCTGTACTTTACCATCTAATTTCATTTTCAAACCCAAAATAAATTGAGTTTTTCCTGTTTCTCTATTTGTAGTTTCTCCCAAATTACCATCGATAATTGGAATAATTGGCAGTGCGTCAAAAACTTCAGCACGAGCAAAAATATCCCGGTAATTAAACTTTTCTCCAGCATAAGAAACGTCATAATCTCCGTCAGCTTTAGACTCATCATTAATATATTGCTCAATTAACTTCAAGCGCCGAATTAAATCTGTCAGATAAATAAGCCCTAACTTATCATTAGTCTCAATATTGTCTAATAAATGCTCTAAGTAAATAATTTTTGCTTCTTTTTTCAGTTTCCCTAATGTTTCCTCATCTACCAGTCTTTGCAGTTGGTTAAAATCTGAGTTTTCATCATTAATTTGTTTTTCTAAAAAATTATAAACATCTTCAATATCTTCCTTATCGTCAGAATCAAAATTGTCTTGAATATTTCGTTTAATTCCTGACTTTAGTTGAGGCTGAAACTCCGTAATATTTCCCACTGTAATTGTCAGTTTATGGAATTTTAGTAAGGAATTACTGCCTGTTTGTTGAGAGTCTAAAATTAATTCTTGTTTCTGCAAATCTATGTACTGTTCGTCAAAAGGATAAAAGAAACCTAGTTGACTAGCACGCCCCTGAAAATCTGTTAAATTAACAGTTAAACTATCGACAAAACTAGCAATATCTCCTATTCCTTCTGTAGATTCTAAATTAGTTATCAAATAGTCTTTTATTTGTCGTATTTGAGTCAGAAATCTTTCTCGGTCTACAAAATTTATAGTAGCAACACGAACACCTTTAGTCGTGCTTAAAGGATTTTGAATTGTCCTAGTAGCTACTGCTGTTGCTATCTCATCAATATTTATTAGTAAACGTCGGCGATCGCTCGATATTTGAAACAGATTTTGTTTTGACAACTTACCCAAAATCTGTTGCAGTAAACTGCTATAGTCAACAGGAACTAGATTGTCACTCTCTCTAATAGTATTTACCATCTTTTGCCAAATGATTAATTACATTTATTAATTATATAGGGGAGTCAACTGCTATTATCAAATCCTCAAAAAAATCTTGATATTGATTGTTGCTTATGTATTTTTACTGAAAGTTTAAGCAAAATTAAATCAGTTTTTTTGATAATTTAATAAATTATACTCTAGAAATTTTAACTAATTAATGATAATAGCAATCCCTAATAGGTTGTGAATAAAACATCTGTTCAATAATTGATAATTGATAATGAATAATTGATAATTACCTCTCCCTAAAAGGAAGAGGATTGAATGATCATGAAAATTTTTTCTTCTCTTGGTCGATTGGACAAAAGCG
>CAJICP010000610.1_pt1 | contig 11485 bp, 11 predicted proteins | sample 9199641 | NCBI WGS metagenome assembly CAJICP01 (sample SAMEA7708340, study PRJEB35096) | sediment metagenome | biome: marine neritic benthic zone biome [ENVO:01000025]; feature: sediment [ENVO:00002007]; material: shallow marine sediment [ENVO:03000034] sea grass bed [ENVO_01000059] ... | reverse complement strand
AGAGCCTGTGGACCTATGCCCTACGGTACAGTTCAAACCTTAAAAAACTTTGGTTCTCTGGTACTTGTTGCTTAGAGCAATTCCTAAGTACAAGCATTACTGTACAAAACCCCATAACTCTAGGAGTCAAGGTGCGTCTATCGATTAGATAGCTAGGTTTTTAGAGCGGTTGAATACCTTTGCGCTATTCTAACTATAACACAAATTCCCCCTAAAAGGGGGAGGCTTTAGACCCAAATTTTCGGTAATTAACAAAAAAACGCTCAATTTCCAGCAAAATTATTAAAGTTATAAGCATCTATTATGAACTTAGTAACAGCTCTAGGACTACTAGCAGGCAGCTTAACAACTATTGCATTTTTACCTCAAGTTATCAGAACTTGGCGTACTCGCTCCACAAAAGATATTTCCCTGGAAATGTTTGCTATTTTCTGTTCTGGTGTATGTTTTTGGATAATTTATGGCATTCTCATTAAAGATATACCAGTAATTTTTACTAATGTTGCTACATTGAGTTTAGCTTCTCCAGTTTTATGGTTTAAACTAAAGTATAAATAAATCAATATCAATATTATCCCACTAATTACAATCACTAATTACAATCTAGGTATAGCTGGTTTTAATGAATCTTGAAAATAACTAAAAATCAATGAAAAAACTTATGTAAGTCAATAAACTTTCACCCAAATATCAAATATAAATTTGATTGGAATTTTTTCCTAAAAAGTAGATTATTGTTTTTTATGAAAAAATATTATTACTTTAAACTATTCCTAGTGAATATTTTCCTAATTTTCTCAAGTATTCAATTGTCTTTTTAAATCTAAAATGTAAATCCTATATGTCTGCTAATCTATTTAACACTGAAAGTTTACTCTTCACTCCAGCCATACCTGAATCTAATGCTATCCCCACTATTTTTGCTTTTCCTAATGAATATAGTGTGGGCATAACTAGCCTCGGTTATCAGATTGTTTGGGCAACTTTGGCAATGCGTTCTGATTTACAAGTTAGTCGTTTATTTACTGATATTAATGAACCTTTGCCACAACAGGCAGAATTATTTGGTTTTTCTCTTTCTTGGGAACTTGATTATGTCAATATTTTAAATATTCTAGAATCTTTGGAAATTCCAATTAGAGCTAAAAATCGTTTGGCAAAAAATTATCCTATTGTATTTGGTGGCGGACCAGTTTTAACAGCAAATCCTGAACCTTTTGCTGACTTTTTTGATGTGATTTTATTGGGAGATGGGGAAAATTTATTGGGAGATTTTATTAATGCTTATAAAGAAGTTAGAGGCGCTGAGAAACAAGTACAATTAAAACATTTAGCTAAAGTGCCTGGGGTTTATATTCCTAGTCTTTATGAAATAACTTATAAAAGTGCTGATGGTGCTATTAAATCAATTGAACCCATAGAAAAAGATATTCCTGCTGTGGTGCAAAAACAAACTTATCGAGGTAATACTTTATCTGCTTCTACTGTGGTGACTGAAAAGGCTGCTTGGGAAAATATTTTTATGGTGGAAGTAGTGAGAAGTTGCCCGGAAATGTGTCGTTTTTGTTTGGCAAGTTATCTGACTTTACCGTTTAGAAGTGCTAGTTTGGAAGGGTCTCTTATTCCTGCTATTGAAAAGGGATTAACTGTAACAAAACGTTTGGGTTTATTGGGGGCTTCCGTAACTCAACATCCAGAATTTAACAGTTTATTGGATTATTTGAATCAGCAAAAATATGATGATATTCGGTTGAGTATTGCATCGGTAAGAACAAATACAGTAACGGAAAAACTGGCAAAAATTTTAACAAATCGGGATACAAAGTCAATTACAATTGCTGTAGAAAGTGGGAGCGATCGCCTGCGAAAAATTATAAATAAAAAGTTGGCAAATGATGAAATTATTGAGGCTGCTGTTAATGCTAAAGTTGGTGGTTTAAAAGGTATTAAATTTTATGGGATGGTGGGTTTGCCTGGAGAAGAAGTGGAAGATTTAGATGCTACTATAGAAATGATGTTGGCTTTGAAAAAAGCTGTTCCTGGTTTAAGATTAAGTTTTGGTTGTAGCACTTTTGTGCCGAAATCTCACACGCCTTTTCAATGGTTTGGGGTAAATTCTCAGTCAGAAAAAAGGCTGAAGTTTTTGGAGAAGCAGTTACGCTCAAAGGGTATAGATTTTCGCCCAGAAAGTTATAAATGGTCGGTGATTCAAGGGTTGATTTCTAGAGGGGATAGAAGGTTATCTCGTTTGTTAGAATTGGTGAGAAATTATGGGGATTCTTTGGGTAGTTATAAGAGAGCTTTTAAGGAGTTGCGTGGGGAGTTGCCAGAGTTAGATTTTTATGTTTTTTCTGATTGGGAGTTAGAACAAGTTTTGCCTTGGAATCATATTCAAGGTCCTCTGCCAGGAGCAACTTTGAAGAAGCATTTGGCTGAGGCTACGGCACAGTTTAAAAGTTAAAAGTACAATTATTTTTGTTTATTTGGACTGGCTATATAAAGGTTATTTTCAATTAAAGGTCTGATAATAATAGCAAATCCGGTTTAGCTAGTTTTTGGCATTATACCAATTACCAAAAACTTTGCTATACTTAAATTTTCTATAGCAATCCTATTTAAGTTGTAATATTTTGGTGGCAGTTGGGAGTCAGGTAGGGGAGCCGTAAGTTTGGCGACGTACAGAATTTACTCATGTTTTCAGTTAAAATTAACTGTCATAAAAATTTTCACGACCAATTTAGGATTGCTATATTTCTAAATACTATTTGTTGATGTAAGTCTTCAGCATTTAATAACTTTTGTTATTTCGATGGTTATTTTTGCCACTTTCCCAGAGTACCGTTACTTTTTATAATTTGATAAATAGCATTACTCAAGATAAAATATCGCCCATTTTATCTTACTAAAAACAGGCGATGGCTTTTCAGTCTGATTTCTCTTTGTCTAATCATCAATATCTATAGCAGATGAAATACAATAAACGACCTTGAAAGTCAGAGGAGAAAAGAAAAATCAAAAAGCTGATTGCTAATAGCTGAAGTGCTAATTGCTATCTTAAGAAATAGGTGTCAATAGAAAAGCATGACGACTTTGACCTTTATTTCCCCATCCGACAATTTGCCCGTGATTATTAATAGCTTGTGCTTCTCTCAAAATCAAATCGGAACTACGATATATCAAATCATTTAGGTCTTGCATTTTATTAACAGTATCCCAAATAAATGCTCTTTTTCCCCATACCCTTTCCTCTATATCTATTAACTTGTCAGAATATCCTACTATTAGACCTGAATCATTAATACTATTAGCTTCACTGTCAAAAAATTTTAAATTGACATTACCAGAAATAGTGCTTAGGTCTTGAAATTTATTACTGCCATTCCACAAAAAAGCTCGGTTATTGTCTTCAGGTACAGCATCAAAACCAACTACCTGACCAGATATATTAATATCTGAACCTAAAAAAACTGGTAATTCTTGGATACCTTTGTCACTCTTCCAGATAAAAGCTTTGACGATTAAATCTGAACAAACAGAATAGCCTACTACTTGACCGACATTGTTAATACTGTATGCAATGCTTTCTATCTCACCTTCAGTATTAAGATACTGCATACTATTATTGCTATACCAAATAAAAGCTTTTCTCTCACCATTACTGGTAATAGCAAGACCTACCACTTGACCCAAATTATTAATACCATAAGCCTCACTAAAATTATTGCTTTGAGTTTTAAGGTCTTGAACACCTTTTGTCTCATCCCAGATAAATGCTTTGCGTTGACCACTATCAGATACAAAATAGCCCACTACTTGACCATAGTCGTTAATACTATAGGGGCAGCAATAGTTATTACTAAAAGTACCAATCTCTTGCATACCGCTCTCCGGGTTCCAAATAAAGGCTTGTCGTTGACCGCTACTGGTAATTGAATAACCAACTATTTGAGTAGAGTCGTTGATATCTTTGGCTACACTCAGATGACCACCAAGTGTCCCTAAGTCAGTCAGAGCATAATTAGAGGCAGCAGTGGCAGTGTTCGATTTTGTGGCACTTGATATCTGTAATTCTGATGATACTTGGGTTAGTTGCGTTGTTTGAGTCATAAATTTAGATGAAGTCATAATAGTTGGCAATTTATTGCAATTTATTAGCAATTTTCGTTTCATTATTTATCAAACAAGAAAAAAATAGGTAATTACGTTTGACTTCATCAGAAATCAGCCGTTTCTATTAGTATGTATTGATACATATTCTTTGCACCCATCAAGATTTTCTAGTTTAAATTTAAACGATTTAACTTGATGAACATCATAAATGAATAAAAGCTTTATTGATGTATTTCCTAAGTAGTTTTACCGAATGTTCACTGAATCTTCTCACAGTTAGCAATGATTTTGAATTAGCTTTACCAAATCTTCATAACTTTCCAGTCAAAATTATCTTTTTACAATAAAGTACAAATTTTGGAATGTAGCTCAGACCTAACTCTTGCCAAACTTACATATTATTGTGAAATAAAATTAGTAATATTACTGTACTCTCAGAGCTGACTTTACCGAATCTTCATAATTTCATAGCAAAATACACTTAAATTTTAAAGATTTAGTAAAGTTTGAAATAACAATATAGTCAGAAAGCAATAATTGTGATAATTCTTGAGGATTAAAAATGTTGCACTTTCGCTATTCAACCTTAATCAATGCTCCAGTTGAAGTTATTTGGAGATTCCACGAACGTTCCGATATTCTGCAAATACTTACCCCACCTTGGCAACCAGTCCAAATTATTCGTCGTCAAGGTGGACTAGAAGTGGGGGCCATATCAGAATTTCAGATTTGGCTCGGTCCAATTCCTGTGAAGTGGGTGGCCGTACATACGGAGTATGAAAAATATTGTCTGTTTACTGATGAACAGAAAGAAGGCCCAATGGCTAGCTGGACTCATCGTCATCAGTTTAGCGAAGAAGATGGTCAGACTAGGTTAACTGATGCGATCGCATTTTCTTTGCCTGGGGAGTGGTTGGCAGAATCTTTTTTAGGTTGGTGGGTAGATTCTCGACTAGAAGATATGTTTAGATATAGGCATGATGTGACAAAACGGGAATGTGAACAAAGTTAAAAAGTTAGGTAATTATGTAGATGTAGTGATTTATGATAGAGGCAAGGAACAGAGAACAGAAAGCATCTCCAATTCTAAGTTTAAAAGGAATATTATTTATAAACTACTTAACTTTTCCTGAGAAAATTACTACTTGTACACCACTATTAAAAGTTAAGTTAGATCAAATTCAGGTAATTACTTATAAATGAAATATCAAGTCTTTCCCACCGAGGAGAAAGAGACCGGATATATTTGAATTTTTCCTCTACTCCCTACTATTAATTTGCAATAGCTTGTTGTTGGTCTGATGTTGTAGAGGTATCTGTTGCTAATAGTGGGGAACGCATACATAAATAAATTAACGGACCAAAAAGTGGAACTAATGCTACCCGATACCAGAGATTTTTTTTCATTCCTCGCCTGTTCATATCATCTTCTAATAAAGTGGGAAACAATAGGCACAACAGACAAAAATCTAAACTCATTACATGAATAAATCTATTACTTTGCCACTGTTGAATAAAGTTTTCCCAGTCGCCATTTTTTAAACCGTATATTAGTAATAAACTCGTACCCACTGTTAAAGCAATTGCCAAAATCCGAGAATCCAAAATATTTAAAAATAAATTCTTTTTTCCTGAAAAATTTGGATTAGGTTGACGTAATCCTAAATAGGGTAAAATTGCAAATGCTCCTACTCCAAATGATAATGTCGAAAATAACCATGCTGCTACTTTTTGTCCTCTACCATCAAAGAACAATAAACAACTGTAAATTAACGGCCAGATACCCATAATATTGAATAGAGATACAATCAAAGGATTGATATTTTCCCATTCACCTGTTGACAATTTTTGGATTAATTCTAAAGTGTCTGGTTGACTAGGGGGTGCTAGAAGAAAAGCATAAATGCCAAACCCTAGCCAAAGTAACCAAAAAGCTATTTTTTTTAACATCGTAGTTATTTTAATGAAATATTTTTCTAGTCGAACTGAAAAGTAAAATTATTTGATTGAAGGTTATGAAACTGACCGTATATTTGTCTGTTAAGTTCTAAATCTGAAATAGAACAATTAAGTACCTGTGCCAAATTAATTTAATATTTGCTGGAGGTAAGGAAAACCTTAACAGGGAACAGAAAATATACCAGAGTAGTAGATATATAAATAATTTGGCCTACCTACTTAACCCTAAAGATTATCTCCCTTTAAAAAGCTGGGCTGTTTCATTCTTCTATTTTTTGAAAAAGGAGCAGTAGGAGGAGAGTTTTGACTAACAAAAATATTCTTTTATTAGTAAACATTAACTTTTGACTTTTAACTTCCGCAAAGCGGTTGACATTTCCCTTAACTTTCAAGGGTTGTCAAGCTTACCCTGATAATTTTAGAGCAATAAATTAAATAGCCCTGCCCTGAAAAAGGGGAGTGCATAAGTCGTCAATATTCTGGTATTCCATATATTTCTCTACCTAGAACTATTTATTAATGTTAAGTTACTAGGGGTTATAAGTTATCATTCAACTATCAATTATTTAAGGTAAAAATCGGTCTAAAGCTGACTTTAAAGCTGCAATTTCAACATCAATATCTCCATCTTGAGTTGCCCGAACAATACAATCAGATAAATGGTTATCCAAAACCATACGAGCTACTCGGTCTAAAGCACCACGAACTGCAGCTATTTGTATCAACACATCAGGGCAAGGACGACTATCTTTTATCATAGTTTTAATTCCTCTGACGTGCCCTTCAATTCTTGATAATCTATTTACAAGACGTTGTAGAGATTCTTCACTATGAACATGAGGATGAGCAGAAGAGTGATGCTGATGTTCGGGATTTGACTCTGCCTGAACTGTATCATTAGCTGTCTGGTTATTTTGTTGGTCAGATATAATCATAAGTTTTTAGTATAATATAATATAGGGTCATTGGCGATATCATAACACAAAACCTACTCAGTTAGTCAATCAAATATTAATGCTATGAGATTGTTAAAATTCTGTCAAATAACTACCAAAATAACTTCTCAGTTATTGGCCATTTTTATCGTTTTTACTTTTCTAGTTACCTGTCTACCTACAGTACCAGCAAAGGCAGCTTCAAGACTATTTGAAGGGTTATGGAATCCTCAGTTAGTAGCATTGCAAACTGTACCAGAGAATATAAATACTAAAAGTAGTAATAGCTTTGTGACGCAGGCAGTAAATAGAGTTGGTTTAGCTGTGGTTAGAATTGACACAGAACGACTAATTACTCGCCCAAGCAATCCATTTTTTGAGGACCCTTTTTTGGAACGTTTCTTTGGTGAAGACTTACCAATACAACCCCCTTCACAAGAATTATTAAAAGGTCAAGGTTCCGGTTTTATCGTTGACTCTAAAGGCATAATTTTAACTAATGCTCATGTAGTAGATAAAGCTGACAAAGTTACTGTGACTTTAAACGATGGTAGACAGTTTATTGGAGAAGTCAAAGGAACAGATGAAGTAACAGATTTAGCTGTAGTTGAAGTTGATACAAAAGGTGAAAATTTACCAGTAGCAGCACTAGGTAATTCTGACTCATTACAGGTAGGAGATTGGGCAATAGCAGTAGGAAATCCACTAGGATTTAATAATACTGTAACTTTAGGAATTATTAGTACCTTAAAACGTCCGAGTTCAGCAGTAGGAATTCCTGATAAAAGATTAGATTTTATTCAAACTGATGCAGCTATTAATCCCGGAAATTCTGGGGGTCCGCTATTGAATGAAAGAGGTGAAGTAATTGGTATTAATACAGCAATTAGAGCTGATGCGACAGGTATTGGTTTTGCTATCCCAATCAATAAAGCCAAAGAAATTAAAGATCTATTAGCTCGTGGCCAACAAGTACCTCATCCTTTTGTTGGTATTCAGATGATTACTCTAACTCCAGAAATTGCCAAACAAAATAATAGCGATCCGAATTCTGTTTTAATTTTGCCAGAGGTAAAAGGAGTTTTAGTTGTAAAAGTTTTGTCTGATACTCCAGCAGAAAAATCGGGTATTCGGAGAGGAGATGTAATTGTAGAAATTGAGAACGAATCAATTATTACTTCTGAACAATTACAAAGGAAAGTCGAAGCGGGTGGTGTAGGTGAAAAATTGCAGTTTAAAATCCTCAGAAATAGTGGAGAAAAACAGTTATTTGTTGTGACTGGGCAAATGAATTAGAAGTTTGGTTTATTTGTTTGGTAGGGAATATTGATGGTATGTGCCCATAAACCAGACTTCTGCGGAGTTGGCGATCGCCTCCGCAGACCCAAACTTATATGTAGTAAATACTTGAAGGCCAGTATAAGAGATTCATAGAATTAGAAGTTGAAATTGTATAACAATCAGCCTATCATTACTTTGTCTATTTTTGGATCTTATTTAATTCTCATTCCTAAATATACTTTGAGTAAAAATGATTTTCACTTGCAGGAAGAGGAAAGAAGGAAGAAGTTTGATTAATTGTTTTGTTCCCCTTTATTTTTAATCAAAAAGAATTAAATAATTATGTAATAGCTATTGCCATAAAAAATAATCTAGTAAATTAATTAAAGTGTGAAAACTAAATGATTCAAAAACAATATGAGTAATACCGACTCGACAGAACTACCACTCTGGGTCCAAGAACGAGACAAAGTTATTGCTAATGATGAAGGTGTAGAATGGCGAGACGGAAAACGACCAGACTATTCCCACCATAATCAAGTTTTACAACAAGAAAGAAAATATCATCATCCCGAAGGCTCTTTAGAGGCGATCGCTCATAACCTAGTCCGAACCTTTGAAATGGAAGCATCCCATAAAATTAATCCTGAACAATGGTTATCCGTTGTTGCTGATAAATTTCGGATGAGCAGTAATGGAGGAAAAGAATACACCGCCACTGAAGCAATAGGACATGGAACATATAATCTTTTTATTGGTAAAAATAAACATTATAATCCTGAAGAAGAAACTTTTAAATCATCCTTTGAAACTTTTCATACAGCCTTTCCTAATGGGTTTCTTTGGGAAGTAATAGAAGTGCTTTCAGGACCGCCAAATGTTACTTTTAAATGGCGGCATTGGGGAACTTTTGCCGGTAATTTTAAAGAGTATCAACCTACTGGCGAAACTCTTGAAATAGTTGGGATGAGTATTGCTAGATTAACTGAAGATTTAAAGATTTTATCTGTAGAACATTATTTCGATAATAGTAAATTTCTCAAAAATTTAACTGCTGGCGGTTGCCCATTTCATAGTCAAAAATAAGCTGTTTAGCATTTAAACAATATATCCAATTTTTGTCAAAGGCAACAGGGAATATAAAACCTAAATGATTCTTAGGAGCCATGTAAAAATAAGTTGTACAAATTTTATCTGAGATAAATTGTGAAATATAGCTTCCATCAAAAAACTGTTCAGGTTATTTTTAGACAAGTCCTTAGCTTAGATTTGTCGCTTGATAACTTTAAAAATCTGGAAAATCCCTGAATTGGTAGAAAATAAAAATTGAATAATCTCAAGTATTTGTTATTCAATAGTTTAGTAATTGCCAACAAATACAAATCATACCCACCCATCAGCGATGAAATCAAGAGCGATCGCCTTTGACAAAAATTTGAAAACTGAATTATCATAAAATAGTCAACAGAGCGATCGCTCTCTACCATCAATTAAAACTATGACAACGACCAAAACCGAATATAAATATGTGCATATCGACGAAAAAAAACGTCCCTATTATTACAGGCAGCACGATAAAAGTAGTCGAGTTAATTACCTCAGTTAAAGCTTATAGTTGGACACCAGAAGAGTTGCACGAAAACTATCCTCATTTGAGCATGAGTCAAATTTATTCTGCTCTAGCTTATTATTGGGATAACCAAGAAGAAATAGATGTAGACTTGCAGGAACGAGAAGAGTATGTGAAACAAGCAGAACTAGAGGCGGGGATATCACCTTTTGCTGTTAGAATTAGGAAAATGGGCTTAAAATGAGTTCTTTATACATGGATGAAAACGTATCAAGACTCATTCAGAGGGGATATAGAAATTATTGCCAAGGTAGGCACTTTAAAGGAATTTGCTAATCGTGTTACTTTCTTACCTTTGTAATCACAGAATGATAAAACAGAACAAATATGAAACTTAAAAATTATTTTTATGGTTTTGTTACCGCATTAGTAATAGTATTAGCAACCAACTACCTGCTGACTGCTAATGCTCATACCCCACTATTTCAAAATTATGTCATTGACAATTCTATTGCTCAAGTACCAAATAATCCCAAATTTGCTATACCTATTGAATGTAAGCTAGACCAAGACTGCTTTATTTTATTGTATAGCGATCGCGACCCTAGTCCAAAAGCAGTAGATTTTGGTTGCGGTAGGCAAACTTACGATGGTCACAAAGGAACAGATTTTGCTATATCTGATGAAAAAATTATGGCGAAAGGTGTACCTGTAGAAGCAGTTGCTCCTGGGAAAGTGTTACGAGTGCGAGACGGAATACAAGATCGCCGAGTCAAAAATCAAGCAGATCGGGATGCGGTCAAGAATATTGAATGTGGTAACGGAATGGTTATAGATCATGGTAATGGTTGGGAAACTCAATATTGCCATCTCCGCAATGGTAGTGTTGTTGTTAAACCAGGAACAGTTGTCAAAGCAGGTACTGAACTGGGAATGGTGGGAGAGTCTGGTTTAGCTTCCTTTCCTCATGTACATTTGAGCTTTCGATATCAGGGAGAAATTGTCGATCCATTTGTGGGAGCTAATGCTAAGAGTGGTTGTAATACTGCTCGTAATTCTATTTGGCAACAACCCTTGTAGAACGCGACTGGTATTATTCGGGGTGGGTTTGCTGCTGCTGCACCAACTATGGATGATTTGTGGTCAGGGAAATTTTACGACACGGTTTTGCCAGGAAATAGTGCTGCATTAATATTTTGGGTACAAATTTATGGCGTGTTGCCTGGGGATAAGGAACATTATCAATTATTTGCTCCTAATGGCGAGCGGGTTATAGACAATAAAAAGGAAATTAAATCTGCTAAAAAGACATGGATGGGATATGTAGGTAAACGCAATAATTCTCAGTCTCTTGCTAAAGGTAAATGGAGGGGTGAGTATAGTTTGACTAGAGGTAATAAAGTATTGGTAAATGTGAGAAAAGACGTTCAATTAAATTGAAGAAACAAGATTTATGCACGCTGAAATTATAAAGATCGCCAGTATATAATACGCAACGTTGAAAAAATTGTAGGGGCGGGTTTCACCAAGAATCTTGGTATAACTGATTGATTTATCGATCGCCCGCCCCGCGCCCCGTGCAGTCATATCGCCTGGGGGCAGGTTTATGTGGTTTTGTTGACTTCCCATT
>CAJICP010000062.1_pt1 | contig 11556 bp, 14 predicted proteins | sample 9199641 | NCBI WGS metagenome assembly CAJICP01 (sample SAMEA7708340, study PRJEB35096) | sediment metagenome | biome: marine neritic benthic zone biome [ENVO:01000025]; feature: sediment [ENVO:00002007]; material: shallow marine sediment [ENVO:03000034] sea grass bed [ENVO_01000059] ... | reverse complement strand
TTAATCAGTTGAAGTGAAACCACTGGATGTTCTGAGGTTGAGGAGAATGTTTGAATACTCTGAGTTTCTAAAGAGAGGGAAGGGGTGATTTCATCTGAAGAATTTGGACTAGATCCCTCTGTTGAATTTAGAAAAAGTATCGTCGGATTTCCGGTTTGAACTGGCGTTACTTGAGAAGAATTTACCTTTCGCTGGATGATCGGAACTGAAGACGGATTTTGGGAAACAGTTGGCTGAATATTCTGGTTTTGACGTTCTACTACCTGATTATTAGCTGATGAAATAGGTTGTGCATAAACAATGGGAACAGCATCAGATGATAGGGTATTAGTATTATTACCCCAACGTTGCATTTGTTGACTAAGGAGAGGTACGCGATTTAAAAAGCGATCGCAACGATTTATTATCCCCTGACTCATGGCCATTTTTATCATTCCTGGTTGACGCAAGGGACGAGTGAGTCGATTTACCAACCTATCATTGAGGGAATCTTGCCAATTTGATGAAACATTCGTCATAATTTTATAACTTAGAAATTCCTTGATGCACCAGTTCAATTTTTTCCACAGCAATTTCATCGCTGCTCGCGTTAAATTGCGGTCCTTCCCACTTGACGGGATATGCTTTTTTAACCGTCCACCACATTACCGGAATTTGCTGACTATTAAGCAACAGAATCGTACCATTTAATTGTTGAATCAACCCTTGACTCGTTGCTTGATACCAGATATAAAACAAATCAATAGTAACCAATCCCCGACTTAAAACCAAATTCGGATAAGTGGTATGTTTGGGAAATTTATGTACATAGCCATTTAATCCTCCTTCCTCATAAGATTCCAATTCAATTTCACTACTTAAACCGCTAACTTCGCTAAAGCCACCAACAACAACTCCACCAATTTCTACGGCAAAATTATAACTCATGTAGGGATCATGTCCCACTAAACTGACAGTAGATCCTGCAAGTAAAGCTGCTTTCAGTCCAAGAAATTTTGGATTCATCCCTACCTCCTTCATTAATTGATAATTGATAGTAGATAATGAAAACTATCTCTAATTAGGGCTTGCTGATTAAATCTCAAAGCATTTACAGATAAAGCGAAAAAAGTGCTAGGTTTTCACTCCAAAACCTTCAAAAAGTTAGCGTTTTCGACAGGATAGTTGCAGAAAAATCAAGGGACTCTCATATCCGATTACCTCCTCTATAATTCTCTGTTCCTCCTGTACGGGCAAACGGCCGTTCGCCCCTACTACTCCCCACTCCCCTACTCCTTAAAAAGACTTTTTCACCAAACCCTAATTATCAATTATCCATTTAAAAGGAGAGGCTTTAAACCTCTGAAGATTAATTATCCATTATCAATTATCCATTATTATCGTTTAGTCGCTGATTAATTTGTGCTACTTGTCCTACCCACTGCTGACGTTCTCGGTGTTCCATTGTCATAATATGTTTGTAAGACCAGTGAAAATGAAAAGCAAGATAAGCTACCTCCTCCATCAGTCTTTCTGGGGGGTAGCCAACTACTCCCCCACAGGAGTAGTTTCCACTTCAAACTCACCATCACAATGAGGACAAGCTACCCGGAGACGACTGTGACCATTTTGGTTAATTCTTTGATAAAAATCTTGCAAATAAACAAAATCACCCGAAAATAAACCCTCAATTACCTTAGTATTAATTTGCTCTAAAGTTCCTAGTCGAACTATAGTTCTTGCTAGAAGAATAATCACCAAATAACCAGGATTTCTCTGCACCCTTGGATCTCGCATCGGGGCAATTTCATCATAAGCAGTAGAAAGCCTCATCATGCCTTCTTTGTGAGTATTACCTTCCGAGTCAAGATATCCTTGGGGCAAGATAAAAGGAAATTCTGTTTGCTGCATAATCTTATTCAAAAAAAATATTAACCAACGGTAATTCCTTCATGAACTAATTCCAGAGTTTCTATGGCAATGTCATCTGAGCCGGCATTAAAATCTGGAGCATTCCAAGTAGTAGGCCAGCAACTTTCTAAATTCCACCTGATTTTTTCTTCTCCTTTGTCATCTGCCAAAATAATCGAAAGATTGCGCCTATCTGTGTCTCCATTTTGTAATTTTTTGTGCCATTCCCACAGTTCTTGATTATCAGTAATTCCTCGTTTTAAGGTAATATTGCCATAATCATTCAGACCAGGAACTTTACGCTTTGCTAACGATTTATCTGTTCCTTCTCTATAATCACTTATATTGCGAGTAGCTGTTAAACCGCTACATTCTTGAAAACCAGCGTGAACAATACCATCCCATTCAACCCAGAAATTATAACCACTATAGGGATCGTGGGGATTAGAAATTGTCGGCATAAAATAACCTCCTTAAATTGAAATTAAGTAAGTGTAATTCCACTACTACTTTGAACTAGCAAAAGTTGAATAAATTCTCCCGGAATAGTCGGGGCTAAACCAACTTCTGCTATGACTTTTCCCACTTCACGATTTTCAGGGGGATTAGTTTCCGCATCACATTTAACATAAAATGCTTCTTGAGGGACAGCTCCTTGGATAGCTCCTTGTTGCCACAAAGATTCACAATAAATGCTTAATTCCCTTTCCAGTCGCACCCATACAGGAAAAGCATTAGGTTCAAATATTGTGTCAGCTAGGTTCTGATTTACCCAACGTTTAAAAGTGAGAAATAAGCGACGGACGTTGACATATTGCCATTCAGGAAGGGAACTAAGAGTTCTCACTCCCCAGACTCGCATCCCTCGTCCTCGTAAGCTACGGATACAATTGATTCCTGGTTCATTTTGGGGATTAAGCTGTTGTTGTTGGGTAGGAGTTAGGGAAAAACTCAAATCCAGTATCCCTTCAAGTTCTATATTGGCAGGTGCGCCATGTATTCCAACTGCGTTATCAGAACTAGCATATATCCCGGCAATATGACCGCAGGGAGGGATGGACTTAGGATTACTCGGATTTGTCAGATTTTCGATTTTTAGCCAAGGTGCATATAATGCTCCATTGTGGCTCTTAAGTGCCTGTCTTTGCTCATCTAGTTTTTCAATATCATTCAAAGCATCAAGAATGGCAAAGCGATCGCCCATACGGTCACAATGTTCTAAAACTGCTTTCTGCATATCAAAAATTTTACCATCATCTGAACTTTGCATGATATCGGGAACACAAACCAAATCTGTATTTTCTAGGACTTCGCTTGCTTCTAAACCTTGTTGCAGAGCATCCAGAGTATTATTAGCTAAGGCAATGACATAACAAAGACGACCTCCATTTTCAAAAAAACCTTTTACCGCATCCCCCAAATATCCCTTGCTCTCTGGCAAACTACTAAAATATTGGTCAAACTGAGTCCCCAAAGTTACCTTGAGGGGTCTATTCTCACCTGCTTTTACTTTTGCCAAGCCAAAAAATACCGGAACACCAGTCCGTAATTCTGGTTCTGGTGTTGGAACAATCTGGTTGAGATAGATACCGGGAATTGGCATAGGATGCAAGGAATAAGTTAGACAAAAAGAAATGAACAGTGCGTTAAGACCAATATTGAAATTTTAGCTGCCTGAACCAGCCCATTGACTGAGACGGAAAATCACAAATTCGGCTGGCTTGACTGGTGCAACCCCAATCTCGATAATGACTTGACCTAAATCCCGAACTTCTGGGGGGTTATTCTCAGCATCACATTTAACATAGAAAGCTTCTTGGGGAGTTGCTCCAAATAACGCCCCGCTGCGCCAAACATTTGTCAGGTAAGCATTTACATTGCGACGAATTTTTGCCCAAAGTTCTGCATCATTAGGTTCAAATACTGTCCACTGAGTTCCCTTGTCAATAGAATCTTTTAATGAGAGAAACAGACGACGGACGTTGATGTACATAAATTCTCCATTGTTATTGCCACCAACAGTACGAGCACCCCATATTCTAATATTGCCATTAAGTTCACGGATGCAGTTAATTCCATCTGGGTTTAGTCCATCTTGTTGACTTTTAGTGATTTTGTGGTCTAGTCCTAATGCCCCAAAAATAACCTCGTTAGCAGGAGCTTTATGTACTCCCCGTCCAGCATCTACACGAGCATAAACTCCAGCAATATGTCCACTAGGAGGGATAGATGTATAAAAATCTTCACCCTTGCCATTTGGATTCATAATCTTTTTAACTGGATCAAATACTTTAATCCAAGGATAGTAGTAACCGGCATAATCAGAATTATCTGGCTGATCGTCCTTTACATCATTGGGATTTTTACCCGACTCACAGTCAAGGATAGCAAAGCGATCGCCCATGTTATGACAGTGGGTGACAATAGCACTGCGGGTTGGGGTGTCAACAATTCCAGGTGCCGCTACAATGGCAATTTCATCTATCGCTTCAAATTTTTCTAAAACGACGGGAATACCAGCACTATCTTCTACACGCGATACATAGCAACGAGAGCCACCATTATTGAAAAAACCATAAACAGCATGAGCGAGTTGCTTCTGTCCTTCGTCTGTTGAGAAATCACCAAAATATTTTTTAAATTCATTAAAGTTAGTACATAACTTTACTTCATTAGCAGTAACTGAGTTAAATGTCGGAAATTCAACCTGGTAATCGGCTGTAATAGTTATGGGGACAAGTGTTTTCTTCCCTGTATCAATTAGTTTATCATCAGATTCAAGTTTAGATTTTACCAAATCTGAATCAATAGTTACTGTAGCGATTTCTTGGTTCTCATCGTTCTCTATCTCAAGATTGTTTGACCCTGGAGGTCCAAGTTCTATACTGTTAGCCTTTATCTTCCATATCTGTCCAGTTTCATTACCAACTGGGTATTTCTTGAGATTTAATTTCCAGGTTGTATTAGTTGATAAATCTGTACCTTTTGGAATTGTCCAAATAACTTCATTTGTTACTTTAACTGACTCTACAATATACTTAACTTTGACTATTTGATTAGTTTTCGGTGCTGAATCTAAAGTAATTTTTGCTTTTTTGTCTGCAGCACCTACTGTTTCCTCTTCTGGTTTAACTGTCATAGCTGAAGAGTTCCCTGTCTCATTATCAATAACAAGAACTTCAGCATTTGCATTTATATTAACTGGATAATTTGTTAGGTTGAAATCTGTTTTCGATCCATCTCCAGGAAACTCTTCTGATACCTGCATAAGAGGACTTATTGGAATTTGAATTGCATCACTTACAACTCCTATAAAACCAGCCGTACTGGTACTGAGTGCTGCTATTGGAGCAGAACCGGAAGGAATTTCTTCAACGTAAACACCGGGAGAAAGATAAGTAGGCATTTGATGAACTCCTAGATATTAGATATGTTGTACTAATTTGCTTTGCGCTTAAGAAATAAATTCTTTTCAATTACCTTTTTTAGATCAATATCAAGCGGTTCAGAAACCTCATGATAACCAGTAGCAGATACATTTAGTATTACCTTGTTTTTCTTAAGTGTTGAAGTTTCTAGACCTAAGCGGTAATTCCCCTGAAAATTGCTTAACGTAAACTCTGGACTTTTGTCAATTTTGATTTTGGCTAAACCTATTCCTTCGTTGGAATCAACATCTTTAACCTGACCTTTTGAATTTTTACTGGGAATAAATGAATATCATCTATGACCGTTATAATTCTCATGCTAGAGTCTTCTTTTACAGAAAAATCTTTGATACCGTATTGAGTTCTACTTCCAAGTATGGAAGCTGCAAGAGTATATTGATCTGGAGGTAAATTCACAAAGTAAAAATAACCATCACTAGCTGTAATTTTTCGGTCAGGTCGATTGCTCATTCTTTCCCACTGCGAACCATATTGCAAGGCTTTCAGGGATAAAATTGCTCTGAATTTCTCTGGCATTCCGATTATTTCAACCATCGCCCCAGAAATTGCTTTTTTCGTTTCCCCTTCTAAAACCCTACCGGCGATCGCTATTTGTGGGTTAGATATAATCATTTCGGGCATGATTACCTTCCTTGTCAACTATTGAGAATTGGGCTGATAAACTCCTACCAGTCCCACTTCTTTTCCCTCTTCTTTTCCTGCTTCATCCACAGGTACAGAAATGGTAACAGTACAATGCAATACAACTTTAGGTTTAGTCCCATCTTTTCCGCCCATAGCTTGCCAAAATTCGCCAAAACTTTGTAAATTACTAGGACGCAAACTAATTAGTCTCAGGGGGACTTTTTGTCCTTCAAAGTCATCTGCAACATCGGTTTCAGGAATTTTTCTATGGCGCAGTAACACCTTCATAACTTCTCCCAAAAGTTCATGTTCTACCTTGATCTGATCGATATCCTCTTCCTTTGTAGGCCAAGCAGTAATTAGATATGAACAATCTACCCTGGCAGGGGGACGTTTTTTGAGAGCTTTACCATTTTGCCGTTCGACTAACCAACTACTGCTGCGTAATTCCAAGTTCTCTCGCACGTCGTAGAGAAAACAATTGATTGCTGGCTTTTCTTTGATCGCTCCTTGATAGGGTGTATCAAAACTGATAACAACCTTTGTGCCTGTTGAAGAAGGAAATACTGGGATTTCTCTCTCCAGTAGTGATTTTAAGGTACTATCTAAATCCTGAAGCATGATTAAAGACTATGACTAATAACAGAAGAATATGAGCTTTGAACATTTTCCTTTTCCTTATAATAACCCATTAACTTAATTTCATAGAGAAACCTTACAACCGTTCCCTTGAGAAGACCGCCATCTTGATAACTCTCAAGATATCTTTGGAGTAGAGAATAGGTTGTTTCCTTATCCAGAGTTTTCTTATTCAGAACTTTTGTCGTTAAATAGTTCTTTCAACTCTGTAATCCAGTTAATCTAAATATTAAAGCAAACAATGCCAATAAAGCAATATAAAATCATTAGTTTTAATAAATCTTTATCAAGTAAAAATATGTAAATATATTAGTTATTCAAATACTTTTAAGTTCTAGAGAAAGCAAGAAAAACTGCTATAAAATTATTATAGAATACTCAAGTGGGAAAAGTATGCTACAAAATGCTATGTTTGGGGAACATTATTTTAGCTAAAATTTTACAAAATTAGTAGAAACAATAACATTTATCTTGTCTATAATCACAGATTTATTGTCACAATAATATAAATTTTTGTGAAGTGTTAAATATCTTAAAAACCTGATAAAAACGGAGATACGTTGGATTGATAAGTAATATTTATACTATATCTCCAGAGAAGAATAGGGGTTTACCTACATTATATATTAATAAAACTTAGCAATTAATTGACAAATGACAAATACTGTAACTGGTTCATTAGGGATAGGAGTTGTTAAACTGGTAATTGAGCCATAAAATCAAGGGATTAATTTGGCTAAATCTTTAATTTATCAAGCAAAATAGGAAATTATAGAGCCAAAGATTCAACAAGATTTAATTGAACTAATGGAAACAATTATTTTTTATATAGCAATTCCCATACTGGTAAGGTACAAAATTCGTTTGTTTTAGGGAACAGGGAACAGGGAACAGGGAACAGGGAACAGGGAATAGGTATGGAGGGAATAGGGAATAGAATAGAAATAAAGATAGGTGTACCTCATTAGTCTGAGAAACGCTATAAGTTCCCCCAAAAAACTAGAAAGGAGAAGGACACAATATAACTATGAGATTTATCAGTCCGAAAACCGACTTTGCCTTTAAAAAAATCTTCGGCTCCCACCGCAGTCAACAAATATTAATTAGTTTTCTCAATGCCATAGTTTATGATAATCATAATACTATACAATCTCTGGAAATAATTAACCCCTATAACCCAGGCATTACCCTGACTCTCAAGGATACTTATCTAGATGTTAGAGCAGTATTAGATAATGGCTCTACAGTCATAATTGAAATGCAAGTCTTGAACGTTGAAGCATTTGAAAAAAGAGTAATTTATAACCTAGCCAAAGCTTATGGCAATCAGTTAGATACTGGGTCAGGATATCGAACATTAAAACCTTTTATTGCTTTAACTATTACAGACTTTTTGCTATTCAAAAATACCAACCAAATGATTAATAAATTTAGATTTAAGGAGGAAAAGGAATTATTTAACTATCGAGACGAGTTAAGACTAATATTTTTAGAATTACCCAAATTCAACAAAGAATTATCAGCATTAGAAACCCTCAGTGATAAATGGATTTATTTCCTTAAATCTGCTCCTAATTTAGAAGTAATTCCCAGTTCTCTCGGAGAAGTAGCGGAAATCGAAGCCGCCTTAAATATTGCTAACCGAGCTAACCTAAGTAATGAGGAATTAGAGGAGTTACATAAACAAGAAGTATTTATTGGAGATAGGAAAGGTGAGATTAGTTTAGCTAAACAGCAGGGACGAATTGAGGAAGCAGTTAAACAAATATTGCGTCAAATTCGGCGATTATTGGGAGAAGTTTCACCAGAAATTCAGAGTCAAATAGAACAGTTATCTTTGGCAAAATTAGATATTTTAGGGGAGGAAATTTTTGATATGACAACCATTGAAGATGTGGAAAATTGGTTAGAGAGGCAAACTTAGTCAGGGATTACTTCTATCAATTATCAATTATCCATTGGTAATACCAAATTGATAAATGTTTGCTACAAATAGTTAGGCGACTTCTTGGAAGTCAGAAGGAAGCAATCTCAGGAGTTGCACGAGATTGCTTCCTTCCACTCCGTTCCAGTCGCTGCGGACGTACAATAACTAATCATCCGGATTTGATATCAGAAGTAATTTCTGACTCAGTTTGAGCATTTATAAATGTCCTAATCTTTTCCTGTGAAATGCTGCGCAAACAAATTTCCCCCTACTCCCTACTCCCTGTTCCTGAAAGTTTTTTGATCACTAATTAAGCAGACATGAAATAACTTAACCTTTAGAGTGCAGAATATACAGCCTAATTTTGAGCTATTCAGAATATAGTTTTCGCAATTCATCCATTGAGGAAATCTGGGGAATTTGAGAAGCGATCGCCTCTAACAATTTCAGATCCTCTATTTGGGAAATATCAGATAATATCCCCACATATTCATCACCAAACTTGAGTTTCAATCCCATTTCAATTGCTAATAATAACGCCTGTTTAATTTGAACGTCTTTTTGAGATATTTCAGTATCCTTTTGGGATATCTCAGCATCCTTTTGAGATATTTCAGTATCCTTTTGGGATATCTCAGCATTTTTTTGGGATATCTCAGTATCCTTTTGGGATATCTCAGCATCCTTTTGGGATATCTCAATATTTTTTTCTGCTGCTATTTCATCTCCTGTTTTAATCACATTCCCCGACTCATCACACCAACGCAACCAAGTACCATTCAGATTTTCAAACACACCATTCCAAAGAATTAATCCCAAATTAACTCTAGCAAACCAAGCATCATTTTTAGGAACATAAGAATCAAATTCAAGTTGAAATACTTGCAGTACATTTGGGCTAAGTTTTTGCAATGGATCGTAGACAACATAATAAGGAATTCGTAACTCTGCATAGTCCGTTAATTTACTTCCTAATTCATTGCCTGGAGTCGGAGAAACAATTTCAATGACCACATCAGGTGGCTTGCCAAATTCCCAGAATAAATAAGAACGAACATTACGTTTCCACCATTCTTCACTGCCAACAATATTTAAGCTTAAAAACACATCCGGCACAATCCCTGAATCTCGGACATGAGAAAATAAACCCACATTAGCAGCAACGATAAAAGGAGCATTTATAGGTATTTCCGCACCACTATAAAATACAGTTGTAAGTAGACGTTGTTGTTTTTCATTAATAAAGCTATCCAAGGGAGTATCATCCTCCAGAATCATATTACTGGTATCTGGATATTCATGGGGCAGAAGAGTCAATTTTTCTGGCATAGTTACCTCCAGATTGATTTGGGAATTGTTTAATATATTATACCAAGCGTGAAAAAAGAATGTTACAAAACTCTAGTTATAGGGAATAGGGAATAGGGAATAGGCAACAGTTAATAGAGATTCGTAGCAAACATTTATCACACCTGGTATTATATGATAGAGCTTTTGCAGGCAATAGAAGCAAGAAATATAATTATGCTGATTCATTATTATCATCATCTTCAGAACCAATTAGCACATTTCCTCCACTTATTGCTACTGAACCTGCAAAAAAGTCATCAAGTGAAGTGCTAATAGCTCAACTTATGTGCAGTCACTCTTGATATTTTATTTGCTTGTACGCATTTAGAGATTTATTCTTGAAAACGGTTGATATTTCGTCAACCGTTGCGTTATACTGATCTCAGTACAAAATTAGAACGTTCTCAGTACAAAAAACAGACCAATTGTTTTGCAATCGGTCTTGGACTAAAAAGTTAACTAACTATTTATTATGGCACATCAATTTACTTCTGGGGTATTTCTGACTACCCCAGCTTGGCACGGTATTGGAAAGGTAATCAGAGAGCCTCTATCACCAGGCGAGGCCATTAAGCAGGCAGGCTTAAATTGGAAGGTAACGAAGCAGACTATTTGTCGCGTGGGAAGCAAAAAAGGGGGCACTAAGCCTATATCAGACTATGAAGCTATTGTTCGTAAAGATACCGATGAAGTCTTCGCCATAAGGCACAAGTCTTACCAGATATTCCAGAACTCAGAAGCGTTTAAGTGGCTTGAAGAATTTATCGAAAGAGGCGATCTAATAATAGATGCAGCGATTTGCTTGTCAGAATGTGGCGAAAGCTGCATAACTTAGAGCAAGTGATTAGGGAAAAAGTTTGTCTAAGACCTAGCACTTGTCAGTGCCAGCTATGTGAACCTGACCACTACTTTGAATGCCAAAACTGTAGGTACTTACGTCCCTGGTGTTTTGGTGCAGCAGATGATTATTACGATTTGTGTGACTACTGTTGGGCTGAAGTGCAAGAAATGGAGTATAAAACATGAGTCGAGGCATGAAATTAAAACCAACCAAACGAGGCTATGTTTCTATTCCTCAGCAAATTTCTCATGAGATTCTCAAGCATCTTAACCACAAAGAGGAGACCACCAGCAAACAACTTGCTAGTCAATTAGGCTACTGCCAAAACTACATCAAGCAGATTGCATCTGAAATGGTGAAGTCGAATACCCCTAGTCAAAAATAATTTTTTCATTTAACCTATCCCAGAACAATACTTTTTGGGATAGGTCAGTTGTTGAAAAATTTTTAACGTCAGCTATTGGCTGCAACACACCAGTCAGCCTTATCGCACATGAGCTTGTCACGGTCTATATAATTACCCGCAACCCGAATGCTTGTCCACTTACCGATGTTGCTTCTCAGTCCAGACTTTGCATAATAGACAGTGACCTTTCGGTAACGCTTACTATGCAGGTACTTCTGGACTAAGCGATCGACACCATCAGCATCTCCAATTAAGATGTTAACCTGGGACAAAATAATCTTGTCCAGAGTGTTACAAACCTCATCGGGCAAGGTTGTAACGCTCCGACTTCCGCAGATCAAAACTTTCTTGTGGAGATAAGTGGTTGCGCTTTCTTTTCTAGTCATAGGTTTTTCCTAAATCACCACAACCTACCACTACTGCCGAGTAC
>CAJICP010000735.1_pt1 | contig 11578 bp, 10 predicted proteins | sample 9199641 | NCBI WGS metagenome assembly CAJICP01 (sample SAMEA7708340, study PRJEB35096) | sediment metagenome | biome: marine neritic benthic zone biome [ENVO:01000025]; feature: sediment [ENVO:00002007]; material: shallow marine sediment [ENVO:03000034] sea grass bed [ENVO_01000059] ... | reverse complement strand
CTACCCGCTTATACATATATAACGATTTTCTGACCTTTCATCCTTCTTTCTAAGTAGACAATGGATTAATTATGGACATCACAAAACATGGAAATGTGTACAAAAACCCTACAAAAAAGCTTACTTAAAGTTAGGTAAAGATTGGCCAATTTTTAATGACTGGTTTAACTGTAATAAAAATTCACATTATCATTATAGAGAGTGTCATTAAATTCCGTCCAAATTCCGTCTATCCATGAATAATCAATTACCAATGACTGGAAGCGGTGCTGGCAAGCGTAGCACTCCGCAGGAGAAATAATCAAATATCAATAATCAACCAACTTCGGTCTTCCAACCTCGGTCTGCTATAACTAAGCAGTCTTTTTCTTGCCCGATAGTGGTTTAGAGGGCTTGACAGGCTTGTAAAACCTAGGGATATCAAGTGTGGGTTCTGACAATAATTCTATGAACCCCCACTTTCCTTGGCTAGGTATAAATCTCGCTTTTACCTCTACGAAATAGCGATCGCCTTGCTCATCCTTTTCTAACTTAGGATTAAATCTGAAGGGCTTAACTGGTGCATCTTTCCACAATAGGGGTATGTGATTAGCTCGGAGGATATTTTTAACTTTATCCTCTTCAAATTTATTGATCAACTTTTTTAAATCATCAGTTTTATTGCGATGAATACTAATCACTACTCCACGATAAACAGCAATCATTTGCCAGAACCCACAAAGCTTAAATTCATTGACTTTAAAATCTGGGTGTGGTTCCTTCAATGTGCTTACTAATGTGAAGCTTAATTTTGGTAGTTTATCTTTTTCTGGATAATGCACTAAATTAGGATAAACTAAAAGCTGTTGTATTTCATCTGGATTGTAGTTAGTTTTAACAAAGTCAAGCGTACGCCTTTTATTAATAATTAGTTGGTAAACTTTTCCTTGGGATTCAACATGATAATATCGGTCATTATCTTCAAATCTCTTAACTATCTTCCCTTCAATTACTCCTACTCCCTGAAATAAATGCTTCGGTTGCTCTACTTCTGACTCTACTTTTTCTACTGGCTGTTTTTCACTTTTGAGTTTAACCAACTGATTATTAAGATTAGCTAAAATATCTTGAAAAGTTCGTTGCTGAACTTCATTTTGAGCAGCAGCTAGTAGCTCCTGCATTTTGCTGATATTGGTCTCTAGTTCTTCAATAGTCACCATTACTTTTCTGCCTATATTTTGCTGCCACTAATGATACAATAATCATATCCCAATAGTCACACTGTGGCAAGAGGAGAATGACTATTTTTGATAGTCTTGTACGAGCCTCACTCCGGGAGCAAGTTGCCGCGGTGAACCTGCCGAAAAGGTTTTTATCCCTTTGAGAAGCACTCAGGAATTCTTGATGACGGCAAAACTACTAGCTATTATGCTTTAGTCTGGGCTGCTCGCAACCGCGAAGAGAAGGATAACAGCATTAGGACTTACGCAAAGAAACCCGGTTTCTACGACAAATCCTTGGTTTGAACAATAGACATCTCCGAAAAAAAACCGGGTTTATGGGTTCGCGTGCGTAAGTCCTAAGCATTTCGCCAAACTAAGCGACCAGACTTAAGGGGAAGCTGGGGTGATTACCTGATATCCGATATTCAAGCGATCGCTAAATTGAAAAAACTTAACGATACTTATGCTAACGTTCAATTATCCATTATTGATACAATATCTATCTTGGCCTTTAGCGCGATCGCCTCTCTTGTAGGGTAAGTTAATAACCAACCAAACCAACCAAGAAGGAAGGCGATAGAACAGATAAATAGGACAATCCCTCATGTTCATCAGATAAAATAATAATCGGCAATAATAGCTTAAATCTAGCTTTGGCGGTCTAGGGGAGCCGTCGGGGCGACGTATCAACCGTGACAGCCAGAGGAGCTGGTGAGTGCCGACACCGCCAGATAGAAGCAGGAATAGAACAGATAATCAGAGATTTTATTGATTTTCCTAGGTTTCTAGGAACGGCGACCTAAAGTTGTAATATAAACAACTGCCTCATCTATAGGAATACCTAAAACTTCATTCACACGATCGTCAAAGAAACCGCCGATACCACTAACACCTAAACCAAGATAAATAGCTGCTAAATTCAGTCTTTGCCCCAGATGACCTGCATCTGCATGGAGATAACGATAAACCCGATCGCCATATTTGCCTACAGCTTTTTTGAGGTCGGCAGTATGAAATAATACAACAGCAGCATCTCTACCTAAATCTTGCCCTAAGCACAGAAAATGTAACTCTTCTCGGAAATTTTTAAACCTAATTTGTCGAAGCTCTTGAGCCATTGGGGCATAATAATAACAACCCTCTTCTAAGCCATCTACCCCAGAAACCGCAATAAAGGTCTCAATCAAACTCAGGTCAAAATAATCAGGATTACGATCTAATTCTTGATTAATGTAATGATGGGGCTGATAAGTAAAATCTAATACAACCAATAGTTCCCTCAAAGCAATAGGCTCTCCGGTATAGGCACGAGTTGAACGTCGTTTGAAAATCGTTTTTCTCAGGGCTTCTAAGTCTTTACCCCATGAAATGGAGGGAGTGACAGTGGAAACTTTTGTGCAAAATGGAAAGTTATATTTATCTTCTGAGTGTTCTGGAGTTTCTCTTGTCTTCCAAGCAGGTACTTTTGGAGAATTTGAGTTAATGTGAGTAGCTTGATGTAAATATTTTAGCAGTTCACCATCCGGAATCAAAGGATAATCTGTTTGAGTGCCAGAAGCTAGAGCAGCTTGCCAGTGGGGCAGATTTTGTTCAATATCTAGTAAGTCTGCCAGAGCGACAATAGCGATCGCCTGTTCTTCTTGAGTATCGAGATAAAGCATTTGATTTATTGCTCGATCGTTAAACCCGCCAATTAGATGCGGTCGGTAGTTGCTAAAAGCAGAAGCTAGTTCAATGTTACCTAGTAAGTGGCCTGTATCTAAAAATATTCGTCTATAGGCTCGGTCTTCGTAACGCCAAGCTGAACGATAGAAAATGGCAGTGATGACGAGCGCTAATTTTGTATTTTCTAGGGCTGGATGCCAAAAACAAGCATCTTGCAATTCTGGCCATACTCTATTGTCCCAAAATCTGAGTAAGGAATGAGTTTTGGCCTGATAATTGTATAGTCCTGCGGGTAATAGGGGTGTGCCACGGGAAATTAAATAAACCTCTGCCGGATACAAGCCCCCAGCAGAAGGAGCTGCTCTTAAGTAATGATTTCCCATCCTTGTTGGTATCTTACCAGTTAAGCCATAGCTGCATACAAGTAAGTTGGATAGGTTTTCTCCTGCTTCAGAATCTTTTTGTTGATTAATTTTTTCTTGCAGATAGGGTTTCAGGTCAATAGTTGTCCCGACTTTATATTCTTTGAATGGTATTGGTTGATTTTCCCAGTCTAGTTGACGATTTTTACTCCCAATCGTTTCTGGGTCGTATTTTGTCCGCTCATGGTAATGTTGGGCTATGGATTGTCTAATTTCTGGCATAATTTTTATTTGGGAATGATTCTATAATTATGATTTTGACATTTGTGAATGAAAATTTGACAAATATTAAAAAAGGATTAGAATGGTAGTGATTTGTATCAGACTATCTTAGTATAAGTTTTGCGAGATGAATGAGTGTTTATACTCATTATTTCTATGATAAATGATAATTATCAACTGCTAACGAGTAGCTCTAAAAAGACTAAGATGGAGAAGATGAGTGCAGAGGAATTACTAGGGAGATATGCTGAGGGTCAAAGAGAATTTCATGAGATTGATTTAAGTAATATTGAGTTGTTCGAAGCTGAATTAGAAAGAATTCATTTAGAAGGTTGTAATTTAAAAAGAGCGTATCTCCCATACGCAAATTTGAATCAAGCTAATCTCCAAGGATGTAATTTGCTAGAGGTAGAGATGGGAGATATTAAACTTTATCAAGCTAACTTATCTAATACTAATATTCAACAGGGAAATCTATCAAGAGCTAATTTGCGTAATGCTAATTTTCGTGGTGCAAATTTGAGTCGAGTTAATTTACAAGGTGCAAACTTATATAATGCAGATTTAAGAGATACAGATTTAAGGTATGCCGATTTGAGAGGAGCTAACCTAGACAAAGCAAAATTAGATCGTGCCAAATTGGGATGGTGTAATTTGTTTCGAGCTAGACAAGTTGATTTATCAATGGCAGAATATGACCATACTACTATTGGGCCTAATGGATATTGATTATTGAAGCAGGTGTTAGGTGTTGGGTGCTAAGTATTAAGTGTTAGGTTTGTTTTTCCCAAGAAAAAAGTATTAAGTTTTCATTCATACTTTTGGCAGCTTTTAACTATTTTAGTAATGAGAGAAATTCAGAATTGTTATGAATTATAAACCATAAGTTCTAATCCCCTCAACTAAAAGATAATTTATATTTTTTCTTCCTTCTTACTTCTTACTTCTTCCTTTATTTGATATAATAGAAGTTTTGCATAAATAATAATAGTTGCTGACAGGAGACAACAATAATGGCCAAAATGTACTATGACTCCGATGCCAACCTGGACATCTTAAAGGAGAAAACGATTGCCATCATTGGCTATGGTTCCCAAGGTCATGCTCACGCCCTTAACCTCAAAGATAGCGGCTCAAAGGTAATAGTAGGACTCTATCCAGGCAGTAAGTCTGCAACCATTGCCAAAGAAGCAGGTCTAGATGTTTACCCAGTAGACAAAGCTGCTGAAATAGCAGACTTTATTATGATTCTCTTGCCAGACGAAGTACAGAAAACCGTCTATAAAAACGAAATCGAACCCCATCTTACAGAAGGAAAAATCCTAGCCTTTGCCCACGGTTTTAATATTCACTTTGGTCAAATTATTCCCCCATCAAACGTCGATGTAGTAATGGTGGCACCAAAAGGCCCTGGACATTTAGTTAGACGGACCTACGAACAAGGGGAAGGAGTACCTTGTTTATTTGCCATTTTCCAAGATGCTTCTGGTCAAGCCCGCGATCGCGCCATGGCCTATGCTAAAGGTATTGGTGGTACCCGCGCAGGTATCCTAGAAACCACCTTTCGGGAAGAAACCGAAACCGACCTCTTTGGCGAACAAGTTGTTCTGTGTGGTGGTCTCAGCGAATTAATCAAAGCTGGATTTCAAACCCTAGTAGAAGCTGGGTATCAACCAGAATTAGCTTATTTTGAATGTCTCCACGAAGTCAAACTTATTGTCGATCTTGTTGTCGAAGGTGGTTTGGCAAAGATGCGCGACAGTATCTCTAATACTGCTGAATTTGGCGACTACACTCGTGGACCCCGCATCGTTAACGACCAAACCCGCGCCGAGATGCGGAAAATCTTAAGTGAAATTCAGTCTGGTGAGTTTGCCCGCGAATTTGTGATGGAAAACCAAACGGGCAAACCTGTATTTACTGCCAAGCGTCGCCAAGAAGCAGAACATCCGATTGAAGAAGTTGGCAAAGACTTACGCGCCATGTTTAGCTGGTTAAAGAAACGCTAGAAATTTCCAAGTTCAAGGGGTGACAATTAAGGGCGTTGCATATTTGCGGGATGAATTGTAGGCTTAGAGAAAGAGGAAGTATAGAAAGTCAAAGATGGGATTTACCTGTTCGGTAAAGATTCATCCCTTGATTCAGCAACGCCCAATTAAGCTTAGGGGTTTGGTCACCAAACCCGTACTGGTGAATCTGGAAGTTTTTCTCTCTTGTCTCAAGCCTCAATTTGGGTAACTTCAACAGAACGGAGGGGGTCAATATATAATGTCAGATTTTCCTCTTCCCTTACCTCTGTTGACTGCTATTCTTTTTTGCCAGGATTTTCCAACTCCTCCACAGCTTCTTCTGTACGTTTATTAGTATTTTTAGGTTTCAACCAATCAGGCCATAACCCAACCACAAATTTACGACTTTGCAAACTAGCATTTTGCAGAGGTTCGGGCATGAATTCCAAACTGTCACCACCAGTTACAAAAATTATAGCCACAATGATAAACAACCATATTAGATTCTTATTCATAAGCTGATATTAGTTAGATTTATTTGTTTAACTCTAGTGTTCCCACTACTAATAAAAATATAACAATTTATGATTAATTAGCATGACCAAATATTAGCACAGATATTTTTTGGTTCTAGAAAAACAAGGAATGAGATAACAGGAATCTTCTTGACCTCTGACAGTCTATGTGTAAAACGATAATTATTCTACCAGTTATAGTCATTTTAAACAAGAATGGGATAGAGAGAATTTTGTAAGCCCTTTAAATCAAGTGTTTAAGCCTAAGCAACTGTTCCAGACTTAATTAAAAATACTATAATTATGATTCCTCAGAAATATGACTATTAAGCTAAACAAGATCATTGTTGTTGATATTGAAGCTACTTGTTGGCAGAAATATTCCCCACCAGACCAAGAAAGTGAAATAATTGAAATCGGGATTTGTATTGTTGACGTAGCTTTAGCTAAACCTGTGGAAAAAGAAAGTATTTTAGTCAGACCAGAATGTTCCCAAATTAGTGAATTTTGTACCCAACTTACAACTTTAACTCAGGCAGAAGTTGACCAAGGAATTACTTTTGATGAAGCTTGTTTAAAACTACGGAAAAAATATGAATCTTTACAACGAGTCTGGGCAAGTTGGGGTGAGTATGACAAAAATATGTTTGAGAAACAATGTTTATCTAGAAGCGTAAAATATCCTTTTGGAATTAGACATATTAATGTGAAAAATTTGTTTGCTCTTGTTCATGCTTTACCTAAAGAAGTAGGGATGGCAAATGCTTTGAAATTATTAGATATTCCTTTGGAGGGAACTCATCATCGCGGCGGAGATGACGCTTGGAATATTGGCAAAATATTAGCAAAATTACTTCTACATACTAGAGGGTATCTATAAATCAAAAATTAAGCCTTTGTATAGGGTTGGTTTTGCGTTCCACAAAGCTCCGCTAAACGGCTGTCGCCGACATGAAAAGGCGGGAATAATTCCACAAAATAATGCCATATTTTCTGCTGTGCCGTAACCCACCGAATATTAGGTATTTGATGCTGCTTTTAGATTTATTTTACAGATATCTTCTAGGATGATCGACAAAGAAGTATGAAATTTAGTCTAAAAAATTTAGTCTAAAATTTATCGATCGCTTAGAGAATCAGGATATCACTTTTATACAGAGGAGAAGACCTTCTGTTATCTTAAACTTACTATTACTTACCCAAATAAAAATTTGAGTTTGAGAGTTAGTTTCGGTGGTTTTACTTGTAGGGGTTTGTTCAATAATGGATAATTGTTAACGAAGTCAGAAGTCAGCAAGTCTGCAAGTCAGAAGTTATTTTTGTAACGGAGATTTGAGCTGGGCTCCAAAAATATTGCGCCTTAAAAGGCGGGGTTTTAGACCCATATTATTTTGATAATTACCTCTCTCTAAAAGGAAGAGGATTGAATGATCATGAAAAATTTTTTCTTGTTTCTCCACGGCGAGTGAGAGGCTTTAAACCTTAATAATTTTCCAAAATTACAGCAGCATTAAGGTCAAGAGTCAGCTGGAAAAACCCACTCAAGAATTATGGTTAATTTGCCTGACTTAATATCATCTCCAATTATCAACCCACATCTACAATTGGTTAATGTATGTTTTGTTTATCTAAAACAAATCAATCGTAATTCTAATTTAAATAACTCAATCGTAGAGTGGACAAATAGTGATTTCTATATATTCATGCTCAACCTTTGAATATTTGCCCACCTGACTTTTTTTCTGTCATCCAGCTAGACAATTTTTTTTCCAAAGGTTGCTATATTCTAATATTGTATTATAATAGTAGTATGTAAATATTAACAATTGTGGGAAAAGGGAAAACGCTCTACCACACTTTCTATGAATTAAACCGGAAAATTAGACTAATGACCCTGAACCAAAAACATCATAAAAACTTTACCAAAGCCAATTTAGACTTTGATAATCTCCCGTATTTAACTAATCCTTACAAAAAACTAGAGCTTCAAAGTGTAGGCATTGGTTTAATTAATTTACCACCCAATGAAGGTTATACATTTACCCATAGTCATGCCGAACAAGAGGAAGTTTATATTGTGGTTTCAGGAAAAGGCATAATTCTAATTGATGGAGAATTAATAGAAATCCAACGTGGCGATCTAGTGCGAGTTTCTCCCACAGCGAAAAGAGCAATTAAAGCAGATCGAGAAACTTATTTATTTATCATTTGTGCAGGTGGAGTAGCTAAAGGTTATCCTAAAAATTCCAATTCTCGTTATTTAATAGATGATGGTATTCCTGATTATGATGATATTCCACCTTGGTATCAAGATAACCCAGATATAATTGCTAAAAATATTCTCTTAAAAGAACGGATGTTAAAAGCACAAACAAAACGAAAACAAGGAGAAACAAATTTATAACTTTCCCCTTCTTATCTTCTTACTTCAGTAGGTAGGTGCGAATAAACCTAACTATGTAACAAAATGGAGCATTTCTCCAATGCGTTCCAGTCCCAATTACATAGCGACATTTAATTAAGCCTGCTTACTTTCTTCTTACTTCTTCCTTAAAAAATTATGACAGATATTCGGAATTTATTAAAAAAATTAGCCACTCAAGAAGCAGAATTAACAAATATTCAATTTCTGGCACCTTGTGTAAAAAATGGCAGAGTAAAAACGCGAGTAGCAGGAATGATTTATATTTTTCAAACCCAACCAATAAAATTTGAAGGCTGGGGAATATTTCAACCAATAAATGAAAAAATAGCCAAGTTTGTAGAAGAACCTGATTTGCCAAACCTAGAAGAATATTTTCAACTTTTGAAACCCATGAGATTGTTCCTTGCTTGTCAATTAAAAGGGCAAACATGGCTAGCATATCCAACCAATGAATCTGATAGTAAACAACGGTTTGGTTTTGCTAAACCTGTAGCAGTTCATCTAGTAACAGAAGGGGCGATGTTTGAGCAAATAATTGCTAGATTTGATGGTGTTTCTTGGTGGTTTGAAGATCTAGACCGCCGTGCCGATCCATTAATAGCAGAAGACTTACGACAAGCACTCAAAAATATTACACCACCAAAAGAAGTTAAGTTTAAAGGGATGACTCCAGAAATTAGAATTGTTTATGATTTAGTAGCACGACAAAAAAAAGAATTTATGAAAAAAATGCAACATCAAAAGGATGAAAAAAGATTAAGAGAAGCATTAACTATGGGTGGAGGAGAGTTACAAAATTTTCGCGACCGCTCCAATTATTGGCAAGTGGAATGGGTGGCTGGCGATGGGGAGCGTCATACTTCTGCTATTAATAAAAATGACTTGACTGTAGTAAGTGCGGGTATTTGTTTAAGTGGAGGCGATCGACATTTTGATTTGCAATCTTTGGTAGGAGTTGTTGAACAAAGATATTAAGGGGAAGGAAGAAGAAATGAGGAAATAAAGAATGGTTTTGTTCACTTATTTAAACTGAATAATTAGTCGCAGGACACTATTGCATATGTATCGGTTCAGTTCATTAATGTAGGGTGCGTATTTACGGCTAAAGTCTAAGCAGTGAAAAGAATTTAACAATCCGTCGCAGGGCACTATTGAATATGTCTCGGTTCAGTATTGCCGTGACACAGCTAAAAGAGATTGCAAAAGAAAGGTTTTGTTCACTTATTTAAACTGAATAATTAGTGAATTGATAATGACGAGCGCTCAGAAAATATTATCAGAAAATATTATGCTAAAATTTTTCAGAGACTTACGAGGTATTTTGTAGGGAAAATCAATCAAATTAATAGGTAAAATCAAATAATGGATACTTTCACATTAAACCTCAGCCCAATTATTGAAATAACAGACGAACAATTCTTTCAACTATGTCAAAATCATCAAGATTATCAATTTGAACGTACAGCTAAAGGAGAGTTAATTATTATGTCGCCCACTGGAGGAGAAACAGGTAAATCTAATATCGATCTAACTGGGCAACTTTGGTTATGGAATAAACAAAATAAATTAGGAGTGGCTTTTGATTCTTCTACTGGTTTTCAACTTCCTAATGGTGCAGACCGTTCCCCTGATGCTGCTTGGTTAAAACAAGAAAGATGGGATAATTTAACTACCGAACAACGAGAAAAATTTATCCCTTTATGCCCTGATTTTGTGGTGGAATTACGTTCAAAAAGTGATAGTCTGACTAAGCTGCAAGAAAAAATGCAGGAATATTTAGAAAACGGAATAAAATTAGGTTGGTTAATTGACCGAAAAAATCAGCAGGTAGAAATTTATCGCCCGAATAAAGTAGTGGAAATCATCAAAAATCCTACAACTTTATCAGGGGAAAATATTCTGCCAGGATTTGTCTTATATTTGTCGGATATTTTATAGTATTTGTAGGTTTATTTGAGGTGAAGTTAGCGTAAATTATCAGCAGAAAGAAACCAACATAATTAATACCATTTACCCAAAAATAAAACAACATTTACCTCATATTTATTTAATTAATTAAGTAAATTGTAATTAAGTATTTCCTTCTTCCTTAACTAACTATGTCTATATTTTTTCACGAACAACTTTACCGCAGCCCAGAAATAATGACAAAGCTAAAAAACTTATCAATAACTATTTGTGGTGCGGGTGCTTTAGGAGCAAATATTACAGAAAATTTAGCTCGTTCTGGGTTTAGTAAACTACGGGTTATAGATTACGATCGCATCGAAGAACGGAACCTATCTACTCAACCTTATTATCGTGCAGATATTGGGGCATTTAAAGTGAAAATTCTGACCAATAGTCTTTATCGCGCCTTGGGAATAAAAATTGATGGTCAATCGCAAAAATTAACTGTAGAAAATGCCAGTAAACTATTAGCAAAAAGTGAATTAGTTATAGATACTTTTGATAATAGTATTAGCAGAAGTGCAGTCAAAAATTATTGTGCTAATTCTCATATTTCTTGTCTTCATCTAGGATTAGCGTCTGATTATGCAGAGATAATTTGGAATGAAAATTATCGAGTACCTTCTCCGGTAAATGATGATATTTGTGATTATCCTTTAGCGAGAAATTTAGTAATGTTAACCGTTGCTGTTGCTTGTGAAACTATTATTAATTTTGCAGCAACCAAACAGCAGAATAATTTTACTGTAACTTTAGGAGATTTTGCTGTTTAACCATTATTTATGTAGGATTCAAATTGAGCAAAAGTTTGATTTATTTTTACAGCACTTTTTAGGATCGTCAGGTACAGTTTAATACTAATATCTATTGCCTATTCCCTTAAGTTCTAAAACCTTGTACCTCATCATAATAAGGGTTTCAGAGCCATTTTTGGGCTCACTGCACCATATAATATCATGTCCGTTGGTATCGTTTGTGTAAAAGCTTGGGAAATATTTACCCAAGTTTAAGTTTTTTCTAACTTCGGTCTTCCAACTTCGGTCTTCCAACTTCGGTCTTCCTTGCCCATACTTTATAATACCGATGCTAGGGGACTTGATATTGGCGTTTCGCTTCGGTTGATGGTTCTCTCCCCACGGGTTTACTCCATTTTAGAAGTCTGTTTCCG
>CAJICP010000602.1_pt1 | contig 11606 bp, 7 predicted proteins | sample 9199641 | NCBI WGS metagenome assembly CAJICP01 (sample SAMEA7708340, study PRJEB35096) | sediment metagenome | biome: marine neritic benthic zone biome [ENVO:01000025]; feature: sediment [ENVO:00002007]; material: shallow marine sediment [ENVO:03000034] sea grass bed [ENVO_01000059] ... | reverse complement strand
GCTTGTCTTTGGGAGTCATTAAAATAGGCTGGTACGGTAATTACTGCTCCTGTTACCTCCTCTCCCAGATAGCGACTTGCTTCGTCTGCTAGTTTCCGCAGTATCATAGCTGAGACTTCTTCTGGAGCAAAATCTCGTTTCATTCGAGGACATTTGATTTTGACGTTGCCGAATTCATCCCGACGAATGGTATAGGGAACGCGCTTTGACTCTGGGGATAGTTCAGAGTATTTACGTCCAATGTATCGTTTGACTCCGTAGAAGGTGTTCTGGGGATTCAGAACTGTTTGCCTTCTGGCCATTTGTCCCACTATTCGTTCTCCTTCCTTCGTGAAGCCAACTACAGATGGTGTTGTCCGCATTCCTTCTGAATTAGCTATCACTATCGGTTTTCCGCCTTCCATGACGGAGACTACGGAGTTTGTTGTACCCAGGTCTATGCCAACTACTTTGCCCATGCCTTAGTTTATTTTTGCTGTCCTTATTGTTAATTATTCTATCGCGTCAAATTCCTTGGTCTTTGAGGATTGCCTCACCGTCTCAATGATTGACTCTCTTGCTCTTTTGTTTTAGCCTGTTGCTAGATACTAAATACTAATTTATTTATAGATTTATTTTTTGGGGGATCGCCTCTTTGACCTTTGTCTGTTACTCTTAATCTGTTATTAATTATTGAACAGCTAACTCAGGTATTCTTACATTTTATTAAGATCATACTACTCTATTACTAATTTCGCTGTAATATTACCACACTTACACTCTTTTGTCAAAAATAGGGACAGAAAGAAATTTATGTTCACAGAAATCAAAAATAACTTAATTAGCTCTTGCTGAATTTTGTAACAACTTGTAAAGTTATAATAAGAAAAAAATAAGTAAATTTAATTTAAGAGGTTTTTACCAAGCAAATGCGAGTAGCGATCGCCGGAGCAGGTCTAGCAGGTCTTTCCTGTGCCAAATATTTGACAGACATGGGTCATACTCCAATAGTCCTCGAAAGGCGGGACGTACTCGGAGGTAAGGTGGCAGCCTGGAAGGACGAAGAGGGAGACTGGTATGAAACTGGTCTACATATATTCTTTGGTGCTTATCCAAATATGTTGCAGCTATTCAAAGAATTGAATATAGAGGATAGACTGCAATGGAAAAAGCACACAATGATTTTTAATCAGCCAGAAAAACCAGGAACATACTCTAGGTTTGATTTTCCCGATATTCCAGCGCCTTTGAATGGGATAGTGGCTATTCTCCGCAATAATGATATGCTAACCTGGCCAGAAAAAATCCGGTTTGGTATAGGTCTGATCCCAGCCATGGTTCAAGGCCAAAAATATGTGGAGAAAATGGACAAATACAGTTTCTCAGAATGGCTAAAAAAACAAAATGTCCCTCCGAGAGTGGAGAAAGAAGTATTCATCGCCATGTCAAAAGCGTTGAATTTTATCGGACCAGAAGAAATATCCTCAACTGTAATTCTCACGGCTCTTAACCGTTTTCTCCAAGAGAAAAATGGGTCTAAAATGGCCTTTTTAGATGGTTCTCCCACGGAGAGATTATGTCAACCCCTGGTAGAACATATAACTAAAGGAGGCGGGGAAGTACAGTTAAACGCACCTATAAAGGAATTTTTGCTTAACGATGATGGTAAAGTTAGTGGATTCCTAATTAGAGGATTAAATCAAGCAGCAGATCGAGTTATAACTGCCGATGCTTATGTGTCAGCAATGCCAGTCGATCCCCTAAAGGTAATGTTACCCAAACCTTGGCAGCAGATGGAATATTTCCAAAAGCTCAACGATTTAGAAGGGGTACCAGTAATAAATCTACATCTATGGTTTGATCGTAAGCTCACAGATATAGACCATTTACTATTTTCCAGATCGCCCCTACTAAGTGTCTATGCAGACATGAGTAACACTTGTCGCGAATATGCTAATCCCAATCGTTCCATGTTGGAGTTGGTATTAGCACCTGCCAAAGATTGGATTAGTAAATCCGAACAAGAAATAGTCGCAGCAACAATGGCAGAGTTGGAAACATTATTTCCAGATCACTTTACAGGAAATGCTCCAGCTAGGTTGTTGAAATATCATGTTGTAAAAACGCCCCGCTCTGTATATAAAGCTACCCCTGGTCGCCAAGACTGTCGCCCTTCCCAAGTAACACCAATTGCAAATTTCTTCCTAACGGGAGACTATACAATGCAGCGCTATCTAGCTAGCATGGAAGGAGCCGTACTTTCTGGCAAGCTGACAGCGCAGGCGATCGCTAAAGCAGCTTCTACTCACCCTGAATCTCATGCAAACCTGCAACAAACAACTCCAAAGCCAGCAAAGAATGCTGCAACGGTCTAAATCTATTCAAAGCATGACTCGTTCATCCCTGGTATCTTTAGAAGAGTCTTATGAGCTGTGTCGTCAAGTCACAGCTACCTATTCTAAAACTTTTTACATGGGTACTCAGTTAATGCCAGAGGCTAAAAGTAAGGCTATCTGGGCAATTTATGTCTGGTGTCGTCGTACAGATGAACTGGTCGATGGACCCATGTCAAATACCACAACCACAGAAACTCTCCAAGAGTGGGAACAACATCTTGAATCTATCTTTGCTGGCTATCCGTTAGAAGATGCAGATGTAGCATTGGTAGATACCCTATCTCGATTCCCCATAGATATACAACCGTTTCGGGATATGATTGCAGGTCAGCAAATGGATCTGTACCGCAGTCGCTACCAAACATTTGAGGAACTGAAACTTTACTGTTATCGAGTCGCAGGTACAGTTGGTTTAATGACTATGCCAGTTATGGGAGTAGAGACATCAAGTTTTGCTGCACCCTGGAACCGCAACCAACAAATTCAGTCTCCTGTATCGGAAGCGATCGCCTTGGGAATTGCTAATCAACTTACCAATATTCTACGAGATGTAGGAGAGGATGCTCGTCGGGGTCGGATTTATCTTCCTTTACAAGAATTAGCTTTGTTTGATTATACCGAAGAGGATTTATTTAATGGTGTAATTGATGACCGTTGGCGAGAGTTGATGAAATTTCAGATTCACAGGGCGCGTAAGTTTTTTATTGATGCAGAGAGAGGTATTAGGCGTTTGAGCACTGATATTCGTTGGCCTGTTTGGTCAGCTTCTATGCTTTATAGTAAGATTTTAGATGCTATTGAGCGGAATCAATATGATGTATTTAACCATCGAGCTTACGTTTCCACTCCTCGAAAGTTGCTATGTTTGCCCATAGCCTTTCTTAGGTCAAAAGCCTTATAAGTTCTAGAATGTCTACTAGAACAAACAGCTAGTGGAAAATTGTTGAAAATTGCGGGTTTGGGCAATCAAGAACTTATTTAATTCAAGTTCGGATTAATAATTACAGGACTTACGCAACCCATGAGTTTTAAACACTACTGATATAAGACGTTATAGTTTTGATTTGATATGTATAGTGTCTTTGCGTAAGTCCTGAGTTATATATCTGTGAAGGAAAAAGCCTTTGATTTATTAAATTGAAGGCTTTATAGATAGTTGTTGGTGTTTTTAATACCAACTGCATGGTGACACATTGCAGAAAAAGTCGCCCTAGAAGTGGGTTGGGGAAGCCTGTCGTTAGACCTAGGCTTGAAACCAAATTTTTCGGTCAATTCCTGTTGAACGACTGTAATTAAAACTACTGAAGAATTTGCCGATCGGGCAGTATAAATATGGTCATTTAACCGGATTTGATCTAACCACTCAATCATTGAATTTAGATCGCAAATTTTGTAGATATAGCTATAGGTATACTTACAAAACTATATCTACAATGATGTCAGCTGGATAATATATCTTAGTTTACTTCACTGGTTCCTAAGAATTAGTAGTAGCTGCCAAACGTTGCTTCAACTCTGCTAAAGCATCAGCCCAACGGGGATCGGGTTGAACTGCATCATTACCAGTAGAGCTAGAACTACTAGCAGTTTTAGATGATGCTCCTTTATCCTTTTCACGACGAGACTTTTTACTCTTGTTACTACTGTTTTTGCTAATTGGTTTTGGCTCATCCTCAGTGTTTTCAGAGTCACTCTTATTCTTAGAGCGAGGCAATGCTTTTTCAATCTTTAAAGGACTTTCTTTGAACTGATAACCGTTATACTTTTCAATAATTTGGTCAGCTTGTTCATCATTTTTGACTGTCACAAAGCCAAAACCACGACATTTACCAGTTTTACGGTCTGTGATCAATTTAGTGATAACACTATCACCTTCCTCGGCAAAAACGTCTTGCAGTTCTTGACGTTCCATTACATCTTTAGGCAAATTACCTATATATAAACGAATTGACATCCGAAGTTCCTCCAAATTTTTACTTTTACTGGTTTAAATTACAACAAACGAAAACTTAGTCAACTGATATTGACTGAAGAGAAAAGAAGAGCAGACTCAAAAAAACTGCTCCTGACTTTGAAATGTGAAGACCTTTGACAAATACCTATATTCACCTTTACTACAGATGAAATGATTTCCCATTTCCTATTTGGGTCAACTATGACAGATAATTTTATTTTGTCAGGTTCTTTAAACTTTTTGGTCATCACTCAACAAACAAAACTATAGGCATTGCTCAATTACTTCTTTTTGATATTGATTTGCTAAACACTTATCGCCCCAACTTTTAAATATAACTTCAAAACCTGCTAAACTCAAACAACCTAATTGCTAATACTATATCAATTTTAAGTATACTCCCTACTTGGTGAGGACTAAAACTTAATCATAATATTTGCCTTATTTTTCAACCAAACTGGAAATGATAAAGCTTATCTTTTCTTTTTTAACAGGCTAGTTATTTCTTAACTACTATAAACTTATCATAATCCTAAGTCAATATCTACTATTTTTCTAAAATTTCACTATTTACTGGTATTTTATAGTACGGTTAAGCTGTTCAGTAATCCCTACTTTTCTGATCGCAAAATTTATGAATTACTAAAAAACCAGCCGATGTGTGTAGCGGGTAGAACTTACTGTGTTGGAAGATTGATACTTGCCACCCAAGAAGTCTTATCTGTTATGAGTTAAGTACAGGTTTACTGTATATCAACAGACTATATTTTATCGGGTGATAGTTATTGTTGGCAGCATACATTTATATTTTTATATTTTCAAACATCTTTGACATACTCTCCGGCCTAAAGGTACGGAGATTTTCCTGCGGTGCGGGATTCCTCGTTTGCTGACCCAAAGCTACGCCTACATTGAGTCCACTTAAATTAAATACTACCGCGATATCTGATCGAGAGGTGGTTCTCGGAACAGGCGTTTGCTCTATTCCAAGAGCCTGTTCCCCTATGCCCTACGGTACATTCAAAACCTAAAAAAAACTTGGTTTCTCTGGTACTTGTTTCTTAGAGTTTTTCTCTGTACAAGCATTCCTGTATAAAACCCTATAATTATAGTTTTCAAGGTACGCTTATCAGTTAGATAGCTAGGTTTTTAGAGCGGTTGAATACCTTTGAGCTTTTCTAACTATAAAATAAAGTCGCCCACCTATGGGGGAAGCTTTAGACCCAATTTTCTGGTAATATCTCTACAAATTCAGATCGGACCACACTCTTGAGGTAGGCAAAACTATGAAGTCGCTTAACCAAAGCGACTATCTATAAATAAATGTAACATAGTTGATGCAAAAATGCAACTTTTCTTTACATAATCTGATAATTAAAATCTGCCGATGTATACCATATAAGCTCCCCATATAGCAAGAGCAAAAGCTACAACTGTTGACCAGATAGGATGGCCACTGTTAAGGCATTGACCATTTTCAGCTTTTAGATCATTGATATCTATCCAAGGAGTAGCTCCTCGTCTCCACCAACCAGTGACAGTTATGGACTTACCAACAAAATCACAAGGACGAGTTGTTTTAGGCCATAAGTTACCAATAGGACCTAATTGATCGGAATAATGCAACCTGACCACTCCCCTTGTTGTTTGCAAAATCAAATCTTGTCCCAACCAATTACTCATTCCGCTCTTACCGAGAAGCTGGCCTTTCAACTGAATTGGTTGACTATCTAATGGCAAAGCTTCTGGATCGGTTAACAATTCTAACAAGTCAGGGTTTGGCAAAATTTTGCTTGGTTTTATATCAGGAAAAAAATGATTAATCCTCACCAAAATACCAATACTAAAACCCATAGCTAAACAACCCAATAAAATCGAAATATCTCCCAATAGCCAATCTAAACGCCAAAGACCAACAGCAGATGAAATCCCACCTATTAACCACAAAAAAACAGCAAAAACCAGACCTATTAATATACCAAAAAAAGGTGCTCCCTGAAGCAAAAGTTTCTGTAAATCAAGATTTTGTGGAGTTGAAATCTTCTTTTCTTGAGTAGCACTTAATTTATTTTTGGCAGTTATATCAGCATTGAGATTTTCTAAATTTAGCTCAGTTTCTAGTTTCCAGAAATTAGCATAGAAACCTAATATTTTTAAGCGATCGCCAAGCAAAGGATGGCTATTATTAACTTCCAACCATCGACGATATGGGTTAACAATATCCCAGTTAAAAATAGATTCAAAGCCACTATGTGAAAAAACACTACCAGTAGTAATAGCTTGATTTATTCCTACTGGCATTAATATTTCAAAACTCTCTAATAAATTGCTAATTTTGCCTTGATTTTGCACATAATCAGCCATAGCAATTGTAATTTTAAGAATAGCTCGTGTAAGACCATTAGGATTACCAGTTAAATTACAAGCCTGGCGATCGCTATAATAAACCCGCCGACGAGATAACCACAAAATAGGCAATTTCAGTAACCAATATAAACCATAACTAAGAGTCGAAATTATTGCAGCGAACACTCTCAAAACGGATACTAAAATAGGCAAAAAAGATTTGATAAATCCTGGTAAAAAGTCAGGTAATTGATGATTAACAAAATCTAAGACCCAATCAGCCCAAAAAGTTAACTGCCAATAAATAGTATAGGGAATTTGAAGCATCAGATTAGCCATAGACATTAACCGGAAATCTCCATTTTGAACATGACTAATTTCTCTAGCATAAATAGTAGCAATTTCATCTTCTGCTAGATTATCTAACAATCCTTGACTAACAACTATTCTGAAAAAACGAGGCAGCCATCCATAACTAAATGCTATGGGAACATCTATCGGTAAAACCTTCAATGTAATTCCCCGTATTTTTTGTTTTTGGCAAAAACTACGGAGAAGTTTATTAGCTTCTTTACTGTAATTAATTAGGGTTGTTGTTGGTAGAGTTTGCAGATTATAACCAAGTATTAATAATCCATCAATTAACCAGGGAGAGAAGAGAAATAATCCGAGCAGAAAAATTATAAAATTTCGGGTTGGGTCTCGATAAAAAATTTGAATTGGTCGAAAGTATGGAAGCCAAACTAGCAAGTCATTCGTAGCATCTAAACTAAACTTTAGCAGGGTAAGACTTAGGCAAAATAGAACAATAGCTACCACTATTTGTTCTAGCCATAAAAGAGTTAAATTAGGAGATTTAAGGCGACGACCTCCTTTGGCTCTTCCAGCTTCGCGCCATATCAATTTAGGTAAATTTTCTGGTATCTCTGAAGTAATTTCTGTTGATGTTTGATGAGATTTGTTTGTAGTTTTTGAATTTGAGTTATTAACGTTATTAACTGTGCTTGATAAAGTAGGTGATTTATTTGTATCTTTGTCTATCTTATTTTTATTTCCCTGAGAATGGTGTACAATATCTGAAGTTTTATTAGGATTTGTTTTGAATTTATTTGGTTCTTTTGAGATTGGTTGAAAACCAGTTTCTACAGATAAATCAATATTTTGTTTAGAGATGTTATTGCTATTTTTGGCAAATGTAGATTTATCTGAAGTAGGATGAAAAGGAACAAATCCTGTTTCAATAGGTTGTTGATTTTGGGGAGATAGTTCTGGCGTTTTAGGGGCAGGAATTGTTGATTTTTTGTGATTTTTTGGTGGATATTGCTTTAATAATTCTTTGAGATGACGACGAGCAAAACTTTGAATTTCACTATCATAACTTTGAGTTAAATTACGGCATATAGAAATGGCTTTATCTGATTGTTTAGTTTTTTCATAAGCAAATATTAAACCCATCCTAGCTTTTAATTTTTGCTTGAGCGGTTCTTGTTGAGCAATTATTTCTAGGTGAGCGATCGCCTGTGAATAATCTTTTTGCTTGAGAGCGAGTAAGCCAGCTTTTAGAGATGGTTTTTCTGGCACAGAGTCACCTGTGGTAGAGGATGTATTATCTATCATTGACTGAATTTTTAATGTTAATATTTTTTGAATTAATTAGTCAGATCAAATTCTATAGTTCGGTATTATTAAAATTCAGAAAAAAGAAAGGAAAATTTATTGAGTCAAGCTTACAGAAGTACATCCAATAAAATGATATGATTTTGACACAACCGTAATCAATAATCATCCCCAAAAAGTATAAATATTTTAAGATTTTATTATTTCTATTCCTTTTTCTGACTTCGACTCTTAAGTATAGCAATTCCCATCTCTGAGTGAGGTACGCTCATTAGTTTGTTTTAGGGAAAAGGGAATAGGTATCTTGGCCAAGATGTACGTTTTTTGCATAGAAGTCAGGACTCAGGAATCAGATAGGGGTAGGGGAGCCGTCGGATTGGCGACGTACAGGAGATAGAGGGAGAGAATACGGGAAAAAGGTTGAAAAATGCTCTTATACTCCCCATTCAACCGAAAATGATATAATAGGTGCAACTATTCTAGATACCTAAGCGTATTTCATTAAATTATGGCAATAGAAAATTATGGCGTTTTTTATGTTGCTGCTGGTAAAAAGTATGTTGATGAAGCCTGCACATCTGCTAATAGCCTCAAGAATATCAACCCCTACTTGAAAATATCTATCGCTTGTAATCAGCAGCCAAAAGATCCAGATTTGTTTGACAATATAATTATAATTGACGAATCTGTGAACTGTAGAAATGAAGGTTTATTGTTTAAAACTAAATATTTATATACTTTATCTCCCTATGAAAGAACCCTTTTTGTAGATACTGATACATTTTTTATAGGTGATATTAAGTCAGGTTTTGCTATCTTGGACTACTTTGATGTATCGATGACCTTAGATCCTCCTGATACTTACTACCCCGTTTCATCTGATGGTGAAAAGATATACTGTAAACCTGTAAATACTGGAGTTATCTTTTATAGGAAGAATGAGGCTAACGATCGCCTTTTTCAAGAGTGGTTGAGAATTTATTCGGACAAGTTATCTCAAAATAGTCAATTAAGACAGAGCGATCAAACCTCATGTACAGAAGCATTAATGCACTCAGAATCAAGGTTTTATCCTTTACCTAGTGAATGGAATACTCGATTTTGCTTTATTAATACTCTTCAAGAGCCTGTGAAAATTCTACACGCTTACTCTAGTAATATTGAAAAAATTGCTTATCAAGTTAACTTGGAACCAAATAAACTAAGAGCTTGGGTTCCTCATCTCAGAAGATGTATTGTTTTTCGTCCTTATACTTGGAGGCATAGGCTGGGAAAAATTAGAGATACAGTTATTAAATGGTTGCCTAGTTCTTGAGAGAGCAATTAAATTTTGACAGTCTATTAATTTTATTTAACTACTAATCAGAGATTGTAGTCTGCGATCAATGGGCATAAGTTTTTGGGCATGGATATGAAAAATTTACAAAAATTAATGAGGATAATTTTTATTTTTTATGTAAAAAAGTAGCAGGGACTGATATATTTTCCAATTGAAGGAAGTAATAATTCCTAAGAGTTTTATCTAATCATCTTTCTTTCTCCGTCTTGCCTAAGCGAAGCCCTATATTTTTTCAAGTTTGAGATAGTGATTATGTCACAGGAAGCAACAAAGTAAAACCCATTCCCAAAAACATTTTTTCAGTGTAAGTTCTGAAAATGTGACAATTAATTTTAAACATAGAGAGGCATCTTATTTATAGTCTATATCTATCTCGATCGCCTCTCTATACCTTTACCTTATACTCCACAAATTTACTAACGAATCTCAAGTATAACCGCCATACCACAAAAATTACTGAAAGAGCCTTGTTGACGAGTAAAATTCCTAAACTTGCTGGTTTCTAGTTAAGAAAATTTGCTCGAAATCTGAATAACTTCCCAAGAAAATAGCTCTTGTGAATGAAAATTTTAACATGATTGCATGAATCATAAAAGATAATGCTGTACTGAATACAAATAAATAGATATAAGAGATTCCTGAATGTAATCCCTTTAAGGCATAAATAAAAGCCAGATGAAGATAGAGAATACTCATTGATGCTTGACCTAATGCTCCAATAATTTTAGATATTAAAGGTGCATTTTTAACCAGTAATTTAGAGATATCAATCAACAACAAAATTAGTCCAATTGCTAACAATAAACTGAACACTGGCATACCATAATTAGCCCGTTTCATGTCCGTGCCTAACAAAGACCAAGACCAGAGATTAGAAGCTTGATTTGAATATATTATCATACATAATACAAAAAACAAAACAGAAATAGAAATAATAGAATGGTTTCTCTCGCTATATAGTTTTCTATATAAAAATCCGATTAGAAAAATCGAAGTTCCGGCTAGAGCAACATGAGCGTTTTGAGGAAGGAAAAATTGCTTAAAAACTAGGTAATTTAAATAGCTTAAGCCACTCAATACAATAATATAAAATATGATCTGGTTAGGATTAACCTTCCTAATTATAAAATTTGCAAGTTGCTGAGTAATAAAAAAACAGGTAGTAAACCAGAATGCTGATGTTAACCCCCACAGGAAAGTTCCTCCAATAATGGGATTCAAAATTAATTTAAGGATATCAACAACAGAAAATCCCTGTCTTTGTGGAAGGAGAGCGATCAATTGTATAGGATATAATAGAAGAATAAAAGCAATATAAGGGACAATTAAATGAACAATTTTCCTCTTAAAATAGACTTGGTTATCATATTTTGATGAATAGAGAAATCCCCCAATAAAGAAAAAGAGGGGCATACTAAATATGCCAAGAAAAGATCGTATTTCTCCAGTGTAAATGTGACTGGCTACCACAAGAGTAATTCCAATTCCTTTTAAGGTATCAATCCAATCAAATCGTTTCATATTCATAAATTATGCCAATACAATAATATATATCATATCAAATCTGTTAGCTTGTGAGTAATATAACTCCTACCTTCACTAAGATAAAACAGCGGTTTGCCCCTACAATATTAACTATGTATATAGAACCCATTTGGGTTCTATATGATCGCTAACCTCTTAAGCATCAGTCTGATAAAACAAAGATTAATCTTGGCTGTAGCATGGTCAAGAGTTCTTTTCCTACGGAATGCTTTGCAAACAAAGTTTTTGGTAAAGCTTTTACATCTTTCCATATAATTACAATTGAAAAAAACTGGCTGAAATTAATTTATGACTCTAAAACTGTACAATTCACTGACTCGTCAAGCAGAAAACTTTGAATCCCTAGAACCAGGCAAAATCAAAATGTATACCTGTGGTGTTACAGTATACGACTATTGCCATTTAGGTCATGCCCGCTCTTATATTGTAT
>CAJICP010000006.1_pt1 | contig 11613 bp, 7 predicted proteins | sample 9199641 | NCBI WGS metagenome assembly CAJICP01 (sample SAMEA7708340, study PRJEB35096) | sediment metagenome | biome: marine neritic benthic zone biome [ENVO:01000025]; feature: sediment [ENVO:00002007]; material: shallow marine sediment [ENVO:03000034] sea grass bed [ENVO_01000059] ... | reverse complement strand
CTTCAAAATAGGGGGACTAAATTCCTAACTCCCCTGAAAAATGGAGGGATGAATAGTTCTTCTCTAAGCTCTATAAATCAGGGGCGAGCCATACTAACCTTGACAAAAGATGCAAAAAATAGTATATCAGGATTTTCCTACTTTCAGAAAGCTTCCCAGAATCCTACCTTTGTAACTATAGTACGGTCGGGAAGAACTTGGATAATGCCCAAGAAAAATTACTGGAGGCTATGTTACGCGATCGCCATTATGACTCCAGACAACTATTTACTGGCAGATTTGTCAAGGGAATATCCATCTCCATTGCCAGGATGTACAAAACATGACCCAAGTCAACATCGGATATTTGGCTTTGAAGAACTGCCTCCCCTAGAGAAAATTAATGGTAAAGTAGCTGTATTATCGGTATTGTCAGGAAATGTCTATTTTCATTGGATGGTAGACCTACTGCCGAGAATAGAAATATTGCGTCAGGGCATTAATTTAGAAGAAATAGATTGGTTTGTCGTTAATGACTATCAACAACCTTTTCAACGAGAAACATTAAAAAGTATTGGTATCAAAGAAGAGAAGATTTTAGCAAGCGATCGCCATCCTCATATTCAAGCAGAAGAGTTGGTCGTACCCTCATACCCTAGTTATCTGGGATGGTTACAACCGTGGGGATTAAAATTTTTGAGAGAGGTATTTCTCAAAGGTATAACTAATAATAAGTCAGATTTTTCGGAAAGAATATATATAGGTAGAGGTAATGCTAGGTATCGGCGAATAATGAACGAAGCAGAGGTAGTAGAGATATTATGCAAGTTTGGTTTTACATATATTACTCCAGAGTCAATGTCCTTAGAAAATCAGATTGCCACTTTTGCCCATGCCAAGATTATCGTAGCTCCTCATGGAAGTGGTTTAACAAATATAGTATTCTGTAACCCAGGGACAAAAGTTATCGAACTTTTCTCACCCCACTATCTCAGATACTATTATTGGCATATTAGCCGATTATTAGGACTAGAGCATTACTATCTAATGGGTGAAATATTTAGTTGTTATCCGATTAGAAATATAATGTATGAAAGTTCTTTAGTAGAAGATATTTTAGTGAACTTAGATTCACTAAATCAAATGCTCAAAGTTGTAGGTATTGTTTAACATTATTCTTCTTGAGAAAAAGGAAATAGGGGAGTGAAAGAGAAGTAAGTCAAAGTTTTACTTTGCTCCTTTTGGCTTTTTCCTGGAAGAGAAAAACAAGAGAATGAGAAACTCAGAAAATCTGGGCAGAAAAAGTAAGTCAAAGTTTTACTTTGCTCCTTTTGGCTTTTTCCTTATGCTTTGTCAAATTAGACAGTCAAACCGTAAATCAACTTAATTAATAGTAGCCCAAACAAAGAGAGAAAATGGCATCAATAAACCCTCCTGAAAGTGCAGCAGAAAATTTCCACAAAAAAGCAGAAGCTTATTTAGCTGAAAAGAAATTTGACGAAGCGATCGCCTCCTGCGAATTAGCGATAAAAATAGAAGAAAATTATTTTCCTGCCTACAAAACTTTAGGCAATGCTTGGCAAACACAAGGAAAATTAGCAGAAGCAGAAAATTGGTATAAAAAGGCATTAGAAATTAAATCAGATTGGCCAGAAGTATATGCTAATCTCGGCAGTTTATACGCCATGCAGCAAAAATGGCAAGAGGCTATATCCTATTATCAAAAAGCTGTAACTCTCAAACCAGATTTTGCAGGAGCTTATCGGAATATGACGAAAGTATGGTTACGTTTAGGCAACCAAAAATCAGCTACATATTGTCAGTATAAAGCATTATCTATAGAGCCAGAAAAATCTAATCTGGCAGAAATGATGAGTTTAGGAAAAACTCTACAGCAACAAGGTAATTTACAGGAAGCAATATATTGTTATCGGATGGCAATTAAATTAAATAGTAATTCATCAGAAGCTTATCAAAATTTAGGGGAAGCTTTAAAACTGCAAGGAAACTTAGATGAAGCGACAGTTTGTTTTAGGAGAGCAATAGAATTAAAAGCAGCTAATACGAAAATAGAAAATTCTGAGGATATTCTGACAAGTAAATACAATTTAATTTCTAGTCAAGAGTTAAATCCAAGAGATACTTTAGTAGGCAGTTTAAATAGTAATCAGGTAAATGGTAATGATACCCTTGCTGCTGCTGCAAAACAGATAAATAATATAGCTCCCCCAGGAAATATTCCAGGAATTAATCCTGAAGATATGGAAACTTATATAGTAGTTGCCGAGACTTACCTTAATCAGAAAAAGTGGCAACAAGCAATTACTGTTAGTCAGAAAATTATTCAGGTAAGACCAGAACCCAAAGCTTATAAAATAATAGGCAACTCTTTACAAGCTATGGGTCAACTAGAAGAGGCATTAGACTCCTACAAAAAAGCATTAGAAATTAAACCTGATTTTGTCGAAGTATACGCAAATATAGGAACCATATTTGCTCAACAAAAACAGTGGGAAAAAGCAATACCATATTATCGGAAAGCCATTGCAATTAAACCAGACTTTGCCGGAGCATATCGAAATTTAGCGAAAATTTATACTCAGCTTAATCAGTCAACAGCAGCAGCAGAATGTTTGTATCAAGCATTAAGATTAGAACCTGGAAAAGCCACAGCAGAAGAATTGTTATTTACAGGAAATACTCTGGGTAAAAATGGTCAATTAGAACAGGCGATCGCTTGTTATAGAGGAGCAATTCAGTTAAATCCTCAGTTAGTAGAGGCTAGCTATAAATTAGGAGAAATATTAATTCAAAACGGACAGTGGGGAGAAGCAGTAGCTTGTTATCAAAGAGTAATATTTGCTAATCCGAATAATGTAGAAGCCTATCAAAAATTAGGAGATGTTTTATTAAAGCAGGGACAGTTAGAGTCAGCTTTACAGAATTATCAAAAAGCCAAACAACTAGAACCAAATAATGCAGAAATAAAGCAAAAAATCGGAGAAATTTACTATAAATATGGAGAGGCTTTCCAAGAACAAGGAAAAATAGAAGAAGCAATCAAAGCTTATCGTCGAGCAACAGAAAATTATCCACAATTCGATATACCTTATGGAAAATTAGGGGAAATTTTCTCGCAACAGGAAAAATGGGAAGAAGCTGCTGAAGTTTATCAACAAGCAAGTGAAATAAAAGCAGATAATTCTTGGTATCCTAACAGCTTAGGAGAAGCTCTCAAGAAATTAGAAAAGTGGGAAGAAGCTGTGGCAGCTTACCGCAAAGCCATAGAATTAAATCCCGACTTTTCTTGGTCTCATAATAATTTAGGGGACTGTCTATTAAAATTAGAGAAATGGGAAGAAGCTGTTGAGCCGTATCGTCGAGCAATAGAATTAAATCCCGACTTTACTTGGTCTTATATTAACTTAGGAGATACTCTCTGGGAAGGTGGAAATTGGCAAGAAGCAATAGACACTTATAGTCGTGCTATAGAATTAAAAGCAGATTTGCCAGAAGCTTATCAAAAATTAGGAGATGCTCTGAAAAAACGTGCTGAATTAGATTTAGAACAAGCAGTTAAATGGTATGGGAAAGCAATAGAAAATGACCCCGATAATGAGCAACTTTATCACAAGGCACTAGAGGTTAAGCCAGAAGACCACAAACTCTATTTACAACTAGGAAATACATTAGTTAAAAAAGGGAAAACTCATGGAGCGATCGCCTTTTATCAGTTAGGTTTACAAATTAATCCAGATGATGCTGAAATTAAGGCACAATTAGAAAAAATATTACCAAAAAAAAACACTTTTAGGGAAGAGCAAATAGGAAAAGGGGAACAGGAAAGAGTAAATAAAGAACAGGCAAGCGTTACTCTTTCCCCACTAACTTCTCCGATAATTGAAAAAGAAGACCTCTATCAATTATGGCTAAAGGCAAACTTACCTAATTCAGAAAAACTAAACAAAATGTCGGAAAATTTAGACACTTTCCGATATCAGCCATTAATTAGTATTATTTTGCCAGAAAAAAAAGCATCTCCAGAATTTAAAGAAACAGTTAAATCAGTGCTGAATCAAATTTATCCTAACTGGGAACTCTGCTTTATTGCTAATGAACTACCCGAAAATATAGAAGCAGAAAATAGAATCAAATTAGTCTTGAAAAGTGAAAAGGGAGATATTGCTACAGACTTAAATTCTGCTCTAGCATTAGCAAAAGGAGATTTTGTTACCCGATTAAATCCTGATGATATTTTAACACCAGATGCACTTTATGAAATGGTGTTATTTCTGAATAAACATCCAGAGGCAGATATGGTTTATTCAGATGAAGACAAATTGACCACTGAAGGAAAATTAACTGAACCATACTTTAAACCAAATTGGTGTCCAGATTCATTTTTGTCTAGAATGTATACAGGTCATTTGTGTATATATCGCCGGGAATTATTGCAAAAATTGAACGGTTTTCGAGTGGGATATGAAGGTAGTTATGAATATGATTTGATTCTCAGATTAAGCGAAGCAAGTAAAAAAATATTCCATATCCCCAGGGTACTTTATCACAGCATAAATTCTGAAAATGCAGTAGAAATAAATCAAGAAATCTCCCAAGAAACAGCCCGAAAAGCATTAACAGAAGCATTAGCAAGACGGGGAGAAATAGGAACAGTTTATAGTGTGCCGAACCATCCTGGTTTTTATCGAGTTCGTTATCAAATTTCCGAGAAAAAGCTAGTCAGTATTATCATTCCTACTAGAAATTTAGGAGATATTTTAGATAGATGCCTAGAGTCAATCTTTACTAAAACAACCTATCCAAATTATGAAGTAATAGTAATTGATAATGGCAGCAATGAACCAGAAACAGCATCTATTATTGAAGCGTGGAAAAATCAACAACCCCAACGTTTCAAATGTTATGAACTAAATATTCCTTTCAATTTCTCCAAGCTAAATAATTTTGCCGTAGAAAAAGCAGAAGGAGATTATTTACTGTTCTTAAATAATGACACAGAAGTAAAAACTCCTGACTGGTTAGAAGCAATGGTCGAGCAAAAAAAAAAAAAAAAAATAGGAGCTGTAGGTGCTTTATTGTTATATCCAGATAATACAATTCAACACGCAGGAGTTGTATTAGGAATTCGGAGTATAGCAGACCATAGTCACCGAGGTTTTTCTCCCACTGATGCTGGATATAATGGTCAAATTATTTCTGTGAATAATTATTCTGCTGTAACAGCAGCTTGTCTAATGTGTCGGCGAGAAGTATTTGAACAAATTGGAGGGTTTGATGAAGAGTTAGCTGTAGCATTTAACGATGTAGATTTATGTTTAAAAATGCTGTACAAAGGTTATCGAAATATTTATGTACCTCACGCTGTTTTATATCACCATGAGTCGAAAAGTCGGGGAGTAGAAAATACCGGAGAAAAACAACTGCGTTTCCAAAAAGAAATTCAGAATATGAAGCAAAGGTGGAAACATTTAATTGATGAAGACCCTTGTTATAATCCCCACCTAACTCGACAACAAGAAGACTTTAGTTTAAGGGTTAAAACAAACGTAGAAGTTGCTGTTTGTTTATATGAAAAAGATGCAAAAATAGTCGGATGTTCTATAGATGTACCTCAACCAGGAATAGAGAAAGATATTAGTTCTATTTGTATTGGTGGGTGGGTAGTAGGGAAAAAATCTCCCCCAGTTTCAGTCGAATTTATTTCTGGTGGTAAAGTAATTAGAGAAGTTCCTGCTAATTTACATCGCCCAGATGTAGCTGAAATTTATCCTGAATTTCCAGAAGCTCAACATTGTGGTTTCTGGGGAGAAATAGAAGTAATTGAGTTTGCACCGGAGATAAAAATTTCCTTGGAAGCTATTCTCAAAGATGGTTCTCATCTCCAACTGGGAATGGTAAATTTAAAGTGTTCTAATTTGATTTAATTTGTTTGAGTTACCTCATCCTTATGGGTGAGGTAAACTTTATTTAGTTAGCTTTAAATTAGGAACCTAGAGAAGAAAACAAATAAATTTAAAACGGTAATTTTAACTGAATTGGAAAATTATTATCCTCACTTTTGCTATCAACTTTCCCTCTGCAGTTTTGATGATTATTACTACTGGAAATATGCCAAGGAATAAGATTAATTTCTTCCCCTGTTAAAACCTTAATTATGTAGCAACCAAATGCTTTTGCTAGAAGTGGCGGTACAGCATTACAAATTTGTGTGTAATTTTCAATTGTCGTACCCTTAAATATAAAGCGATCGGGAAAAGATTGAATACGAGCGCATTCTCTAGGTGATAAAAATCTATTTTCTTCAGGATGAATAGAAGTCATTCCTCTTGTCCAATAAGCAGTATAAGAAGGAAGATGTTTTTTAGCCCTTCTATATCCTCCGCAATAAGCTACTTTATTTTCTTGATATTTATCTATAAATACCTTCATTCCTTCTCCCATAGGAACAGAGCTAATTTTTTCTAAAACTCTTTGACTATGATTTTGAGTTGTGTGGTTTTCTACATTTTTGCTTCCTTCTCTCGCCCAAACTTGATATGCACATTCAGGCAATTTATCATAATCAAAAATCCCTACTTTTTCCCCAATTCCTACTTGAGGTAGATCGGATATTGCTGCCCAAATAGTAATTGCTTTTTCTGTACCTAAAACTTCACCAAATTCTGAATGAGTTGCCTGTGGTTTTGCTGGTTTAAATTCTTTTGCTCCTATCACAAAAAATCTTTGACGTTTTTGTGGAACTCCATAATGACTAGCATCAATTAAAAATGAATTCCAGTAATAAGGCATCAAGTTCAGGCGACTTTTAAGAGCTTGATAATAAACACCATTATATAGTCGCTTAAAACCAGGAACATTTTCAAATATCCAAACTTGAGGAGATAATTTTTCTACAAGATTAAAAAATGTCCAAACCAAACTATTTCGAGGGTCTTTTTCTTTTTTATAACCCTCATTACTAAAACCTTGACAAGGAGGACTACCTACAATTAAATCAGCATTAAATAAGTCTTTATTTGGATTAAATTTAGTTAAATCTAGGCAAAAGATTTGATTACCTAAATTAGCTCTAGCTGTGCGACAAGCTGATTTATTTATATCATAAGAACCTAAATGTTTAAACCCAAGCATTTGTAACCCACAACCCCAACCACCTGCACCACTAAAAAAGTCAATATAAGTAAAATTCATAAATATTATTCCTTTTGGGCTAATGTTTGTAATTGATTTTGCAAAGTAATTATAGGTTTATTTTGAGGAGATAAAATATTAAACCATTCTGACTCAATCTGTCGAATATTTTTACTAAAATAGTTAATCAAAACTATATGTGCATCACGCAATATACGAACTTTAGTAATAAGCACCTTGTTTAGCTTTTTCTATAGTTGTTTGACCTTTTTTTGCTCCTTCTTCAATTCCTACACGCTTACACTCAAATATGGCAAATGGATGCAGTTTTAATATTGCTATCTCTACTGTTACTTTTTCTTCACTATAAGATTTTAAATCACACAAAGCCAGTTTATTTTTGTTAATATTTCTGCCAATTGTAAAAACATTTTCACTTTTTCAAAGTAGACTCTCATCATTAATTTTACCATATTCATGCTAAACATAGTTTTATCTATTTATTTGAACTCATCTCATCCTTATGGGTGAATTCAATAATGGATAATTGATAATTACCTCTCCCTAAAAGGAAGAGGATTGAATAAAAGGAAAATTTTTTCTTGTTTCTCCTTTAAAGGAGAGGCTTTAAACCTTAATTATTCGGTAAACTTTACTTAATTAGGTTAACTTTTGCAAGGTTATATAACTGGAAATAAAGTAACTTTTGCGGAAAATAGTAGGGTTGAGAAATATTCCCCACCCTACAGACTAAATCTACAGACTAAACGAATTTAGGTAATTTCAAAATCACCCAATTAGAGAAAGTTTCTCCGGAATTTATTGTCTAATCTTAGAAGTATAGGAAAGAAGGAAAAAAAAATAATTTATGGAGAACTTTAGATGAATATTAAAACTAATCTAAACAAAATTATTCGCCTCGGTTTAGTCGCTTTAACCGCTACTTCTTTATCATTTGCAACTATAGCTCCTGCAAAAGTTGCTTTTGCGGAACAAATAGAGACGAAAAGTGTAAGTCCAGGTGTCATAAATGAAGGGATGAACGGAACATGGAATTTGCGGTGGAGAGTAAATGGATGGTTACACAGGGGTCGTTTGAGAATGAAAGGAAATTTTGGAACTATGATTGTGAATGTAACTGGACCTAATGGTAGAAGAGTTCACGCTGAACAACAAATGAATATGGTTCCTAATAGAAATGGTTATACTCTTCAAGGTAGTAGACCTACTTATCCTGGTAGTCATAGAATAAACCGTGACTATAAACCTGATAGTTTTTATGTTAAGTCAAGTTATCGTGATAGTTGGAAGATGAGAAATTGTTCTGACTATTCTGGTTGTGTTCCAGTCAGGATGAGAAGAATTGATCGATAAGTTAAATCAAGCTATTTTAGGGGTAGGTTTTTTTTGCTAAACCCACCCCTAATTAGTTATAAATGAGTTATAAATTAAAATTTCTCACAATATAATCTATTCATTAATTGAACCATCAGGCATAATAGTTCCTCCCATAATTACTCCAGTTAAATCTGTATCAGTAATAATTGCACCCTCCAAATTAGCATTACTTAAATTAGTTTCTTGTTTATAACCTCGGAAAGAGAAACTATGAAAATCTGCTCCATTCAAATTAGTATCAGCAAGATTGGCATATTCTAAATTAGTACCACGGAGACTAGCATAACTTAAATTAGCTCCTTCCAGACTTGCTCCCCAGAGTCTTGCTTCTAACAAATTAGCATCAGTTAAATTAGCATTACTCAAATTTGCCAGAGTCAAATCAGCTTCCAATAAACGAGTGCTAGTTAAATTTGTATTTGTTAAATTTGCTCTACTGATATCTGCTCTATATAAGTTAGCTTTTTCTAAATTAGCTCCCGTTAAATTAGCTCCCGAAAGGTTAGCTCCATTCAAATCTGCACCCTGTAAATTTACACCAGTTAAATTAGCCCCCGAAAGGTTAGCTCCATTCAAATTAGTATCATGTAAATCTGCACCACTAAGGTCGCAATGTTTCCATAAAAATGACACACACCAATTATCTTGCAACAAATGATTAATATCTTCAGAATTAGCTGCCATAACTGGAGCAGATAAACTAAAGTATATGAAAGAAATGACCAATATAATAGTTGCTAAAAATTTCATGGCTAAAGTTATTTTAATTGAACTAAAATTAATTTTTTTTGCACCTAAAAAGCAAACTTTATCGAAAATAAATACAATATAAAATTCGCCAGTACAACTTCAAACATAATCATAATATGTAGAAATTGTCTAGCGAACGAAGTAAAGCTTTAACTCTTACCATTAATTAGCCAAGACGTAGAGTATAATCATCAGGATTTACTGCAAAAATGTTATTTTCAATATCTTCTATAGAAGTTTCTTCAACTACTGCTAAGAGGCGATCGAATATTCTAATCTCTATGTTGCCATCTCCATCGACTAATTCATAATCTAAGCCTTCAGAAGAAATAAATTCAGCAATCACAATAATCCGATCATTCTCTGCGAGACTAAAATCAGTAATCATGTCTACTTGGTCTATTTGCTCTATTCCTTCAACAGTATCAGCTCGCAGAATAAAACTATCTGCATCATCGCCACCTGTCAGGATATCAACACCATGATCCCCAATCAGAACATCATCTCCTTTCCCACCTATTAATTCATCATTTCCTTTACCTCCTCGCAGCAAGTCTGAACCGTCACGACCACTAACAATATCATCACCTTCGTTTCCGCTGAGGATATCATTAGCATTACCACCAGATATTTCATCATCACCTGTCCAACCCATGATGGCAAAGGAGGAGTCAGGGTCAACATCGCTTATTTCGAGAACATCAATAACATCATCATCCTCTGTTCCCAAGATGGTTGTGAAAGAAGAATCAACAACATCTATATCTAGGATACTCTCAGTCTCGCTTTCTTCAGTTTCCTCAGTTGTTTCTTCTGAGTCATCATCATCTTCAATAGCACTAGCTATTTCATCTACATCATCATCTTCTTCTTCTTCACTGTCTGGATTTTCTGCTACTTCTTCTCCTTCTTCTCCTTCTTCTTCAACTTCCTCATCAATAGTGCTAGCTTGACTTGAAGTAATGATGTCTGGGTTTAGTATAGATGGGTCAATTAGATCGTTATTATCCTGGCTAGAATTACGCTCGCTATCATTATCTTCAGCATCATCATCCATAGAGAGTACATAAGATACCTTCACTTTATTATCGAAATTAACCCAATCATTGAGCAAATCTGAATCAGTGACTATCTCTGAAACTCTACTAGGTATATCTCCATCAACTACCCTAGCTACCAGAATACGATCGCCCTCTCGAACCTCTTGCACAAAATCAAAGCCATCAGTTACTTCACCAAATACTGCATAAGCGCCATCTAATTGATCGCTGACATTATCTAAGGGGAAATAAAATTGTGAAGAAGCTGTACCTAGTGCTTGAGAGCGAGCCATAGCTATTACCCCTGCTTCATGGGATAACTCTACTGCCTCATCAACTATCTCGTTATAGACAATTTCTCCCGTCTCTGCGATTTGGATTTCCAGAGGTATTTCTCGTGTTAGCGCTGTTGCTGGGTCAACATATTTCCCTGAGCCTAAATCTTCTATCAAAAAATTAGGGTCTCTACCCTGGGGGTCGCCACCTTGAATGACAAAACCTTCAACAAATCGGTGGAATGCCAGAGCATCATAGAAATGTTGCTCTACCAAGTTAACAAAATTAGCTGCTGTTACTGGAGCGTTTAAGGAGTTAAGTTGAACAGTAATTCTTTCTCTCTCACCACCTTCCTCTTCTTCATTTTCATCATCATCATCATCATCTTCTTCTTCTTCCTCTGATACCTTCTGTACCACCATTTCCACTGTGATTTCTTGGCCTTCTAAATCAGATAAGCCTAGCTCTTCTAAAAACTCTTGTGTTTCGTCCATTGGTTGATTCCTTAGATGTCCATAATTCTCCACTCCATTATATTAGATTCCTAATTTGACTGCCTACAAAACTTCTTAAATAAAGGAAAAAGCTCAATTAAAAAGGGGATTTAAACCCCTTTTTGTAATTATTTACCACCCCCAATTTTTCACTTTTGCATGGCAAAATATAAGTAAAGCTAGTAGGTTGCTGAAGCGCGACAGCGTAATATTAATTACCAGAAACTTTGCTACATATCCTGAAACAAGGTTTTAAGTGGTAGGTGGTAGAGAAAAATACGCTCAGTATAAAGTAGTTGTAAAATAAAGCATTACTTTTGATAATTTGATAAATGGTGTAACGCATCCAAATCCTCAAAAAATCGGTGCGTTACATTTAACTTTGTTCCCTTACAAAAAATCGGTGCGTTACATTTAACTTTGTTCCCTTACAAAAAATCGGTGCGTTACATTTAACTTTGTTCCCTTACAAAAAATCGGTGCGTTACATTTAACTTTGTTCCCTTACAAAAAATCGGTGCGTT
>CAJICP010000626.1_pt1 | contig 11702 bp, 6 predicted proteins | sample 9199641 | NCBI WGS metagenome assembly CAJICP01 (sample SAMEA7708340, study PRJEB35096) | sediment metagenome | biome: marine neritic benthic zone biome [ENVO:01000025]; feature: sediment [ENVO:00002007]; material: shallow marine sediment [ENVO:03000034] sea grass bed [ENVO_01000059] ... | reverse complement strand
TAAAGTTCATCTTAAAGTATTAACAAGTATATGGATACTAACCTAGTATATCAAGTAATTTAGAGTAATTTGGGGTAAATTTTTAAGGTTTTTATATTTTGCTATTCAAGCGATCGCCAAATAGATCGACCTTTAAGGGCTAACACTATATCCCGGATTTCTCACAAATTGATTTGATGTACTGTTGAATACCACTGAAATTGGATGAATTTTGGCGGAGGAGAGAAAAATCCGAGTTTGATGATGGATAATATGAATAATTTAGCTAAAAATTGAGTGATTGCTAAGATCAAATCAAGTCAACAAATAAAAATTTTCATCTGAAAACAGACTGACTTGTTTGAGCCGTCATGTTTTATACTATGAACGTTGTTTTTTTCAGTGATATTTCCAACTTTAAAAATCATCCAGTATCAGGAAACCCCTGAATTTGAGAGTAAGCCATACCTAAAATATCTTGGTAGGGACAAGAACTAGAAATTGCGATGACAATCCTTCTACAGCTAACAGTAATTCTGGCTCCCAATTTCAGAAAAATTAGACGAATTGTTCCGACTGTAGCTTGGGAAAAAGATGTTTTCTTTAAACAATTTTGTCGAAAAGCTTGCATTAAAACATAAGCCATAGAAGATAGCCAAAGCCTTAATTGATTACTCTCAAATGTCTGTGTTGAAGTGCGGTCTGCAAACAAATCCAATTGTTGTTCTTTAATCCGATTTTCCATCTCGCCTCTTGGGCAATATTGAGTTGTATAAAGTAAAGATGGGGTAATTTTTGATGCAGGTAAGGAAGTGACAACATGACGCATTTTTAACCCTTCACTGCCATAACAAACTTTGGTGACAACTCTTCTTTGACGACTCCATGATTTCTCTGTTTGATAATATAAAGAGCGAAACCAAGTTGAATCTGGGACAATTTTCTCTACTATTTCTAGGTCTTCATTCTTAGAAAAAAGACTATCCATTAATTCAATTACAGGTTCAAGTCTTTGTTCATAATCATTGATTGCTTTGGCAATTACATCGGCAGCTCGTAACTTTAATTGACGATTAGTTGCCATAGCTATTACATAATCAACACCTTGCTGATATTCACAAAAATTCATAATTTCTTCACGTGCATAAGCACTATCACCACGAACTAATATCTGAGTATCCTGCCATTTTTCTCTAATTAATCCGATAATTCTTTCTAGTTCATCCAATGCTCCTGCTGCTGGGTCTACATTTGAATGGCGCAGCTTTGCTGCTAATAAATGATGACCACAAAAAATATACAAGGGTGCATAACATACTCCATTATAATATTTATTAAAAAATGCTCCTTCTTGATTTCCATAAACTGGGTCATCGGTTACATCTAAGTCTAAAATTATCTGTGATGGAGGTGTTTGATAAGACTGTAGAAATATATCTACAAAAGTTTTTTCAATCTCAGATGAGGAAGCTTCTATTTTATGATAACGACTTTCCCTTTTGTTAGTAATAGTATTGGGAATAAATTCTAATCGATTCAGGGTACTTTTCCCTGCTAATGTCGGCTGTTTTTTCTTGTTAAAATTTAGTTTCTGTAAGGCTATACCTAAAGCCGAATCATAACGTAAGTGTTCGTGGTCGTTGATATCTTCATAACCTAAAATAATGCTATAAATTCTTTGTGCAAGTAATTGATGAATTGAGTAATCTACATAAGATGGATGACGATAATCTCGAAAACATTTGACAAATTGTTCTGTAATCTTCAGTCGTCGATCTAATTCAGCTATGAAGACAATTCCTGCATTTGAGGTGATTTTTCCTCCCTCAAAATTAGCAATTATTTCTTTTCCCTTAACTTGACCAAGGCTTAATTTATGGGGGGATTTTTGGGGATAACCTGAAATCATATAATTACTGATTTTTCAGACTTTATTATGAAGTATTATAGCAAATTTTATGTTATTATTACTAGAGTTTTTATATAAAAATAATTATTTTTATACCCTCTAAATCTGATTGATTGATAATGTTGATAAAGCTCTAATCAATGATGATTTTGAGTTGTGACAGATTAACATACTGTTGTTTTCGGGACTAGGTATTTCAAACCCAAAAACTCAACCCTGGCAAGGCTTACGCCTTTGGCGATCGCTCTATTTGTGAGAAATCCGGGATTAGAGCAACTTGGTTAGGTACGGCTTCCCTCTGGTTGATAATTGATTCAATTCAAACGTCTTAGTTATTAGACATTAGAGCAACTTGGTTAGGTACGGCTTCCCTCTGGTTGATAATTGATTCAACTCAAACGTCTTAGTTATTAGACATTAGATAAACTCAAGAGACAAATTAAAGATAAGTTCCCTGAGAAGATATCTGTAAAGAAAATCTAAAAATAGTATCAAATAGCTAATATTCGGTGGGTTACGGCGGATTATAAAATATTGTATTATTAGTGTGGAATTATTCCCGCCTAACCCACCCTACATCTACATCAAGGCTTAATTTTTTATTTATAGATACCCTCTGAGTCCTTACTTAACAATACTCATTAGATGATGCTTAATTTCCTCTAATAAATCAGCTATTGATAAATCAGAAGGTAAAATTTTTGTAGCAATCTTTCTCAAGACTAAATTTAGATTTTCTGGTGTAAGACTTTTTGGTAATTGATAATTAGAATTTTCCAACACTAAGATAGGAGTATTTGTGACTATTTGCTCTAAATGAGATAATGCTCGATCGAAACCTGATGGTAACTTACCCTGCAAACAAATTAATAGTAAATCTACACTCTGATTTTGTAACTGCTGCAAAACTTCAACCCAAGATTTACCAATTAAACCTCTAAACCCAGAAGTTTCAATATACTGAACTAATACCTGTGTGCTGTCAATTGGTAATTTTTTTTGTTCAGAATCTGCCCAGTTTTGATTAGCAACTGCTAAATCAGAAATGAAAGTAGGAAAAATCGCAGAAAAAGTATTATCTCCCAAATCTCGCTCCACTTTTTCTGGGGTCAAATATGAATAATTAACTGTAGTTTCCTCGGACAAAATATCGCTTAAAGGTAATGTAAAATCTTTAATATTTGCCACATCCATAACTAATATAGTTGGCTGCCAACTCATACCCGCAGCAATAGAAATTACTTGCCACAACGCAGAGGTTAAATATTCATAGTCAAGTTCTATTTCTGCTAAATTACGATCGTTTTTCTCAAAAGCCAAGCAAGGAAAAACAGAGAGTTGTTTTACTTGATTAGCAGCTTGAGTAGTTTCCGAATCCAGAGTTACTAAAGGAATAGCTGCCAAGTTAGAATATTGACTTAACTTTTTGATAAATTCAACTGGAGTTACTGAATTACGAACTCTTTCGATCAGAATAACATTAGGCTGCCAAATCTTCGCAAGTAAATTAGCTTGAGCTAAATCATCTGCTTCTATTACTCTGTATTCAATAGGAAGTGAAAGAAACTTATCCTCATAGATAGAGTCTTCTGTAGTGGGCTGCTGAAACTCGTACTTACCAGGAATTAAACGCAGAATTACTAACTTTTGATATACCTGTTTTTTTGATGGTGAATCAGTAAATTCAGCCAACATTTGTTCTAATACTGATTGTTCCACAGGTAAACTTAAAAATTTATTTGCACCATTAATTATGCCTCGTTCTTTATCTCCTCTCGTGGCAGTTATTATTACAGGAATCTGACAAGTATCAGGATCGGTTTTCAGTAGAGTTAATACATCCCAACCTGATAAAAGTGGCAGTAATGGATTGAGAAATATCAATTTTGGTTGTAACTTCCGCGCCTTTTCCACTGCTTCTGTGCCAGAACGTGCGATAACGACTCGATAACCTAAACCTGTTAATTTATTTGTTAAATCTTCAATAAATCGTGGAACTCCTTCAACAACTAATACTAAACGAGATGAATAATTAATGACAGGTAATTTGTAATTATTAACAGGTAATTTACTATCTTTTCTTGTAGGCACTACACTTTGCTTACTAGGAATTAATCCTTGCTCTCTGAGATAATCATTTGTTTCCCATCCTTCAATTCCTAAATCTTTTAGAGGTGGACTAGGTGGTAAAATTAACGTAAACTCACTCCCTTTATTTTCCTCAGAAATGAAAGTAACATCCCCACCATGTAAACGAGCTAAACGTTGAGTTAATACTAAACCTAAACCAGTTCCTTCAAACTGACGACTCAGAGGATTTTCTAATTGTTGAAACTTCTGAAAAATCAAATGTTGTTTATCTACTGGGATACCAATCCCAAAATCCCAAACAGTAAAAGCTATCCACCTTTCCCATCTAGCTACTTTCAATCCCATCTTGCCATCTGCTGAAGTAAACTTCAAAGCATTGGATAACAAATTTACCAACATTTGGCGCAAACGTAATTCATCTGCAATTAAAATATTCAGACCAGTCTCTATTTCCAGAGTATACTTGGCTCCCATAGAATCAGGAAATAGTAGAGCAGAAGATTGACCTTGAGGATGCTTATGCTGAAGTTGCAAAGCCTCTTGAAACGCGCGATCGCAAACTTGCCTAATTTGAACTGGTTCTGGGTTCAACTCCATCTGACCAGTTTCCATCCGAGTCAAATCTAGAATATCATTAACTACAGCCATCAAATGACGACCACTTTGATGAATTAGTTGAGCATAACGAGCTTGACGTTCATTGAGAGTCCCCATAGTCTGCTCTTTCAACAAACTAGATAAACCCAATACAGAAGTTAACGGTGTTTTCAGTTCATGGCTAATACAAGCCAAGAATTCATCCTTAAGTCGATTAAGCTGAATCAAATCAGCATTTTTAGCTTGTAATTCCTTCGCCACCAAGTGTTGTTCTGTCACATCCTGAGCTAAAACTAATCTCAGGTCAAACAATGGCTGACTGCTAAACTGCCATACTCGCTCTTGACCATTTTTTTCAGGATAAGTACAAATGTAGGTATCTGCCTGAGTATAATAACACGAACTAGAAGCAGAATTTGACTTTGGTAATTTGGCTCGTTCTTGTAAAAGTGTGGTAGGGGAAGTTCTCAAATTAGTCGTAGCTGGGCATGAAAATGCAACACCATCTCTCATCATAGCCAGAGAGTCTGGCATTTTTACTTCTGCTGGTTGTTGTTTGATATTTGATAAACTTATAAATGTATCTACAATTTCTCTCAATTCAGATTCTTTTTTGATCTGAGAATGCCATGCCAGATTCTGATTTATTACTTTGCCGTCTCTACTCTGTAACATTAGAGGTAGAGGCAATTTTTCTAAAAGTTCTATTAGTGAAGAAAAGTAGGAAGAAGTTTCTACTGTTCCTTGAGTCCGCAAATCTTTTGTAACTATTTGTTCGGTTTCTGTAGAATTTTCCGACTCAGAGATACAATTTTTTCCTCTCAATTTTGCCTTTTGCTCTTGATTAGTAGCAATAAATTCTAATACACGCAAACTATCTAACAGCCCTAAAAATTTACCTTCCTTGTCTACTACAGCAATAGGTGAACTAGGAGATTCTAGGTTAGAAATATCAGATTCTTGATTAATCTGCTTTTCGGATTTTGCCTGGAGATATGGCCATAATTTGTCAACAGTTAAATCCGCTGGTAACATTCTCAGGGTACGCAGTATCAAAGAACTTACTTCAGATAGAGGTTGCTGCCAATTCCCAATAGGAGTATGAGTTTGAAGTGGTTGGGTTTCTGACTTTGATACTATATAAGGAATTAAACTATGTAAGTAAATTAATCCTAGCGGTTGCTGCTGATGATTTACTACTACTAGCTCGTTGCATTTTTCTCTACAGAAAATTGACCAAACTACCTGCAAATTTTCTGTGTCTAAGCAGATTGGTATAGCAGATATAATTTTTTTTAACGTAGTGTAGGCCATTAACATGACAGTTAGGGTATATAAGGTGAAATATATTCATTAAGGGTATGTTGACTAACCTGACTATAATTTCGGCCATTCGGAACGGAAACCCTTATCCCTACATCTGTCCACAGATGATTAACAATAACGAAGTCAACACCTGGTAGGAAAATCCCGTTGGGCTTATAGTTAGCTAAAATTTTGACATTGATGGTAATCGTGACAGAAGTGAACGGTTATAAGGGTATAGAGAGTATGATTAATATTCTCCCTTTAAGCTGGTGCTAACTCACAGAGAGGTCTTCTGAGGAAATTAAAGAGAATTTTGCTGAACTATTCTTCATATCTAGCTACATTATTCATGCTATCGTCCTTGCTCAAAAAATATAGAGGTTGTATATGTTAATATTTATTACAGTCTGTTTTTAAATGTTTGATGTAATAAAATTATTTTGTCATGGATATTTTTCAGATTAAAAATCCTACAACCAACCCAGACTTAGCCACTGTACCTAAAATTTTGTCTACTCAACTTTCTCTCTGTATATATTTGCATGATGATAAATTTTCTACTTCAGTAACCAAGTTACTAAGTAGAGAGCGGTATCTTCTGGCACTGACTAATTCTTCTAGAGAATTTTTCCAACTTGTTGAAGAGAATACTAACATAGATTGTCTCATCCTCCAAGATTATTCTGAACTAACTTCTTTGATACACGAGTTACACAGTAGATATATTTTATTACCTGCTGTAATTATCAAACAATCTGGGTCTGAAAACGATCGGGAAACTCAGAATTTAGTTGATCATGATTTTACTAAAAATGATGGACAGCAAAAGAATCAAAGTTTTATTTACCATCAAGCAGAAATTTCATTATTAATCAACCCACTGAGTCAAATTGATTTTTATATTGATCGGGCAATTCAACAATTTCTGAAACTTCCGCCGAGTGCTACTTCAACAGATAAATCTCAGAAATATAATCAAACTACTGATGAGAATAATCAAAATATACTTCATCAACAACAACGTAGACTCTCTGAAAAATTAAGGGAAAGATTAGGATACTTAGGCGTGTACTACAAAAGGAACCCCAGCAATTTTATTAGGAATATGCCACCAGGGGAGCGCCGTAAGTTTCTAGACAAACTTAAGTTAGAATACCGTCAAATTATTCTCAAATATTTTTCTCAGGATAATTCCCTTAACAATCAAATAGATGAGTTTGTCAATCTATGTTTTTTCTCAGATCTTCCTGTAACACAAATTGTAGAAATTCACATGAATTTAATGGATGAATTTTCTAAACAACTAAAGTTAGAAGGACGTAGTGAGGAAATTTTGCTAGATTACCGATTAACTCTAATAGATACAATATCACATTTGTGTGAAATGTACAGACGTTCTATTCCCAGAGAATCTTGAGAACTAAATTATAAAATAAAAATTAACTAGCCAAATATTATAGTAAGGTAATGCTACCCTAAGCATACATTTGTGTACGGACACGGATAGGTACACCTAATAACTTCAAGGTATATCAAAAGACAGATAAATCACTTTTATTTAAGTTTTCTTATGGTGCCCAAAATATTAATTTTTTCTAATATGCGAAAAATTAATGCTTTGAGCCTTAAATATCTTTAATGAAGAAATTCATCCCCCAACCCAAATAAAACTCTGTTTTTAGTGAGATTAACACATCATTAAAACTGCTCCTCGTCAACGAAAAACTATTCAAAGAAGCTGAAAAAAACTACTTGAGAATAACCATGAGTCCTCTGAATAAAACCTATGTTTTGAAGTTATACGTTGCTGGAAATACCCCTAATTCTGTGCGAGCATTAAAAACACTCAAAGAAATTCTTGAACAAGAATTTCAAGGGGTTTATGCCTTAAAAGTAATAGACGTACTGAAAAATCCTCAGTTAGCAGAAGAAGATAAAATATTGGCCACGCCAACTTTATCAAAAATATTACCTCCACCTGTCAGAAAAATCATTGGCGATCTTTCAGACCGGGAAAAGGTATTAATTGGATTAGATCTACTTTATGAGGAACTCAACGAAGACGAATACAATCTCTAAATAAAATACTCGATCCGATTTACCATAAAACTTTGCTTTCTGGAGTATTTCTAGGAGAAGTAAAATAAACTTTAATATTTTTATGATATAAATGTTCAGGATACATAAGAGCTTGAGGTGGTAAGGCCGGAACAAACATATTCGCGGATAGCCAAATTTTTCCCACAAAATATAAAGACATGAATGAAAATAGTGAGCCTGTTAAAAATGACAGAATAGCAACGACAGGAGTTGAGAAAATTAAGACCATGATTGAGGGTTTTGACGACATCAGTCATGGAGGAATGCCAGTTGGCAGGACAACATTAGTTAGTGGTACATCTGGAACTGGTAAAACATTATTTGCTATTCAATTTCTTTATAATGGAATTACCTATTTTGATGAGCCTGGAATATTTGTCACTTTTGAAGAATCTCCTCAGGACGTTATTAAAAACGCCTACAGCTTTGGTTGGAATTTACAGAAATTAGTTGATGAGGGAAAACTATTTATATTAGATGCTTCTCCTGACCCAGAGGGACAGGATATCGTAGGAAATTTTGATTTATCTGCTTTAATAGAAAGAATTCAATATGCAATTCGCAAGTATAAAGCCAAAAGAGTTTCAATTGATTCAGTAACTGCTGTATTTCAACAATATGATGCCGCTGGTGTAGTCAGAAGAGAAATATTTCGTTTAGTTGCCAGACTCAAACAAGTTGGGGCAACAACTATTATGACTACAGAAAGAGTAGAAGAATATGGTCCAGTAGCCAGATTTGGAGTAGAAGAATTTGTCTCTGATAATGTCGTCATAGTTCGTAATGCTCTGGAAGGCGAACGTAGACGTCGGACAATGGAAATATTAAAACTTAGAGGCACAACCCACATGAAAGGGGAATATCCATTTACAATTACTAATGATGGTGTAAATATATTCCCACTGGGAGCAATGCGATTAACCCAACGTTCTTCCAATGTTAGAGTTTCTTCCGGTGATGAAGTTCTTGATAAAATGTGTGGCGGAGGTTTCTTTAAAGACTCAATTATATTAGCAACTGGCGCTACAGGTACGGGAAAAACTCTTTTAGTAAGTAAATTTTTAGAAAATGGTTGTATGAATAATGAGCCAGCGTTGCTTTTTGCTTATGAAGAATCTCGGGCTCAATTATTCCGTAATGCCTCTTCTTGGGGCATAGATTTTGAAGAATTAGAAAAAAAAGGGCTATTAAGACTTCTTTGTAGCTATCCAGAATCATCAGGTTTAGAAGACCACCTACAAATTATTAAATCAGAAATTGCCCAGTTCAAACCATCGAGAATTGCTATTGACTCTTTATCTGCTTTGGCAAGAGGAGTCAGTAATAACGCCTTCAGACAATTTGTAATTGGGGTAACTGGTTTTGCCAAGCAAGAAGAAATAACAGGCTTTTTTACTAATACCACCGATCAGTTTATGGGGTCTAATTCTATTACAGATTCTCATATTTCTACCATTACTGATACTATCCTGATGCTACAATATGTCGAAATTCGTGGCGAAATGTCCCGCGCTATCAACGTCTTTAAAATGCGTGGTTCATGGCATGATAAAGGAATTAGAGAATATACAGTTACAGCCCAGGGTCCTGATATAAGAGACTCCTTCCGCAGCTATGAAGGAATTATTAGTGGTTCTCCAACTCGAATTTCAGTTAATGAGAAAAGCGAATTGTCTAGAATTATTCAGGGAGTCCAAGAAAAGACAACAGATGAATAATATCAAGATCGAGCCACTAATGCCGCTACTCGGAAGTCATGCATCCAAAAGTCTAGCATTCAAAATTATTGATTGGTAAGGTTTTTAGCATTTTGTAACTGGTTAGTTATTTCTGCCATCCTGCACTAGGACAATAAAAGACTGTGAAAGACAGAATCTTGTAAAATTCCAAAAAATGGACATTAATACTTATTCAAAAGTGTGGTTTAGTGTATTGACATACCCATATTTATTAATGGAACCGCAAAATATAAATCCTATAAACCACTTATTAGTATTGATACTCCCCGACCTAAAGGTGCGGGGATTTTTAAGCAATCCAAAAGTGGATTCTTAAAGGCATTATCAAAGTGCCTCTACTGACTTCTTTGAGAGAAAATTTCAAAGTTGTCGCTACTTTTTTGAGGATATTAGCTGCGCCATTAATATCTGCATTAACTAATAAACCCAATTGAGTTTGATATAAACCTCGTTGTCTTGATGCAGTCGCTCATGGGGGAAACCCCCAAGACCGCGCTGCATCGCTTAATTCGTTTTCCAGATGCTTTCCAGCTTTTCCTACGGAATGCTACGCAAACGGGTTTTTCACCGTGAGTTGGCAGGAAATCATCATCTAAAAACGATGCTTGTGAGGTGTAGGATTCTTCGGTTTCTATCAACTCTATGCCGTACAATTCGCATAACTGACTAATCCGTTCTTTCAGTTTTGCTGTAGGAATTTGTACAAACTTTTGGTTGTTTTTGCCTCCCATGTTAATACTATCTTTTTGCCCTTTATTCCAACCAAAAACTATTCGACCAATGCCATTTTTCAAGCAGTGGTTGATAACTAATCTTGCTGCTTTATTAACAGCATCGCGCATTTGTCGATTACGTTTCTCAGTTATGCAAGCTAGTTTTTTTGACCAAAATCCTTGGGGTTTACTTTCTTTAATTGTCGCAATTTGTTTGTTGTACCATTGATTTTTTGACTTAAGGTGTTTACCATCAATAATGAAGCTTGTCCCTACATTGGAGATACAACTTAACCAATTATCTACCCCGTGGTCAATGCCTAAGACTTTGGCTTTATCTAACTGAGGTTTATCAGCTTTTAACTCATAAACCCATTCGACATAAAAGCAATCGTTACGGGGTAGAATCCTAATTTCTCTGATTTCTTTAAACTCAAGATTACTGGGAAAATCTAGGAAAAAACTGTCAATTTTAAATGCTGCTTTAACCTTTCGTCCCAGAGGTACTTTAACTTTACCCTTTTCCAACTTTAAACCTTGTTTGGGGTAAGTTATAACTCCCATTCCTCCTTTTTTACGGTATTTAGGCAATTGAGGCTTATCGGTTAATTCTCCTTTTTTGTACTTCTTAGAAAGTTATTTATAGGACTTAAATGCTTCTGCTATTCCTCTAAGAGTTTGTTGTGCTGCTTGAGAATACAAAAACTGATAATTCCTATTGGACTTTAGCTTTTTTTCTAAGTCGTATTTTCCTGTGATATACCCCAATTGAAAATACTATTGTCTGGCTAAATAAATCCCGCAATTAATAAGCTTATTTGCTGTGATACATCAGTATTCTAAAAACGGCACATTTTCTGGACTTTTAATTAACTCTTGTTGGCATCCATACATCTTTATCACTTCCATATTACTATGATAGCATTAAAGAATAAAAAATTACAACTTTTTAAGGCGATTTTAATCGCCCGTTCGTTTTTCATCCACGCTTTAAAAAGACGTGGCTTTCAAACTCTCGTCCTTTTTTCGTAAATCTTGAAATGGGCGGTACTGGATTTGAACCAGTGACGTCCTGCTTGTAAGGCAGGCGCTCTACCGCTGAGCTAACCGCCCAACTTTTATTACTATAACACATATTATTCAATATGCAAGTAAAACAAATTATCCTTTATCTGGTAAGTTTGATAAATATAAGTTATATATTTTTTGGCCTAAATTAAATCTGCTATGCCTAGTGGTAGTACCCATGACCGGATAACCTTGTGG
>CAJICP010000058.1_pt1 | contig 11757 bp, 8 predicted proteins | sample 9199641 | NCBI WGS metagenome assembly CAJICP01 (sample SAMEA7708340, study PRJEB35096) | sediment metagenome | biome: marine neritic benthic zone biome [ENVO:01000025]; feature: sediment [ENVO:00002007]; material: shallow marine sediment [ENVO:03000034] sea grass bed [ENVO_01000059] ... | reverse complement strand
TACTTATGTAGAGAACAAGGGTGGAAACAACTTATTTCAAGGTTTACGCTCACTGTTCACTAATTTAGGTGCGGGAAATGCTGGCCCAGTGCCAGCAGGTTTTCGACCAATTAGTGTCTCTAAGTATGGCCCCGCGAATATGACCAAATCCTTGCGGGACTTATCCTGGTTCTTACGGTATACTACTTATGCTATTGTGGCGGGAGATCCAAACATTCTCTCAGTCAATGTCCGTGGTTTAAGAGAAATCATTGAGAATGCTTGTTCTACTGCAGCTACTATTGTAGCTATCCAACAGATGCGACAAGCTTCGATTAAATATTTTCAAGACGAGGAAGCTAAGGAGATCGTAGCCCAATACTTCGATGTACTTTTGACTGAGTTTCGTGACTCAACACCTTCTAATAAGCAACGCCAGGGTCAAAGTTCAGATCAGCAAGGGTTAGAATTACCACAAATTTACTTCAATGCTGCTGAAAGGCGACAAAAATTTGTGATGAAGCCTGGTCTGTCTAACTTTGAGAAACAAGATGTCATCAAAGCTGCTTATCGCCAGATATTTGAACGGGACATTTTCCGAGCTTACAGCCTGAATGTTTCTTACCTGGAATCTCAGGCCAAAAATTGCGAAATCTCGATGAAAGAGTTTATTCGTCGTTTGGGTAAATCTCCTCTGTATCGGAAACAGTTCTATGAAGGGTTTGTCAATAGCCGTGTAGTGGAACTGGCAACTCGTCACTTCTTGGGTCGGGGCTTAAGTTCACCAGAAGAGTTCAGCAAATACTTTAACATTGTTACCAAAGGTGGTTTGTCTGCTTTAGTAGATGCCATGGTGGACTCTCAAGAATACTCCGATTACTTTGGGGAGGAAACAGTACCATATCTGCGTGGTTTAGGTCAAGAGGCTCAGGAATGTCGCAACTGGGGAGTACAACTTGACTTATTTAACTACAGTGCCCCTTTCCGGAAAGTACCTCAGTTTGTTACTTTATTTGCTGACTACAATCAGCCCTTGCCAGATCAGCATGTTTATGGTAGTGGTAACGACCCATTAGAAATTCAGTTTGGGGCAATCTTCCCGAAAGAAACTCGCAATCCCAAAAACCGCCCTGCACCTTTTGGTAAAGATACTCGCCGGATTTTAATTCGTCAGGGTGCTGGTATTGATAGCCAAATTAGTAACCCTGCTGCAAGACCTAAAAATCCTGGTTCTCTTGGTCCGAAGGTTTTCAAGCTGGATCAACTTCCTGGAGGTTATGTTGGTAGTGGTTTCAGTAATTCTGGTGGCAGCAACGGTGCTAGCATTAAGTTCTCTGAAAGTTCTACTCAAAAGATAATCACAGCCGCTTATCGTCAGGTCTTTGGTCGTGATGTTTACGATGGTCAACGCCTGAAAAGTGCTGAGAACAAACTTGAAAACGGTGACATCACTGTTCGCGAGTTTGTTCGTGCTTTGGCGAAGTCTGATACTTTTCGCAATATGTACTGGAGTTCCTTGTATGTATGTAAGGCAGTTGAGTACATTCATCGGCGGTTGTTAGGTCGTCCGACTTATGGGCGTAAAGAAATTAATTCTTACTTCGATATTTGTGCTAAAAAGGGTTTCTATGCTCTGGTTGATGCCATTATCGATAGCCTAGAATATAATGAAGCTTTTGGGGAAGATACAGTTCCCTACGAACGCTACTTAACTCCTGCTGGTTTGTCATTGCGAAATACCAGAGTAGGCAGTATTGGCAATAAAAATCAGCAAGTTAAGAAAGAAACAACACCAAGGTTTATACAACTGGGAACTCCTACGGAAGTTCGCAGTGAGCCTGATGTCCAGTTCCGAGTTATTCAGGGTGTTAACAAGCAACGGGAGCAGTCTAAGGTATTTAAGTTGACAAGTACCCAAGATCAGCAACAGTTGAAACTGCTTATTGCTGCTGCTTACCGTCAGATTTTTGAGCGCGATATTGATCCTTATATAGTTAGGAGTGAGTTCTCTTCTCTGGAAAGTAAGTTAGGGAATAATGAAATCAATCTCAAAGAGTTCATTGAGGGATTAGGTTGTTCTCAACTTTATGTTAAGGAGTTCTACACACCCTATCCTAATACTAAGGTGATTGAACTTGGAACTAAGCATTTCTTAGGTCGCGCTCCTCGCAACCAAGTCGAGATTCGTAAGTATAATCAGATTCTGGCAACTTCAGGTATTAAGGGTTTTATCGGCGCTATGGTAAATAGTGCTGAATATATTGAGATGTTTGGGGAGGATACTGTTCCTTATCGTCGTTTCCCAACTCTACCTGCTGCCAACTTCCCGAATACTGAAAGACTGTATAATCAGTTGACTAAGCAGAATGAGGATTTGGTGATACCTAGTTTTGAACCAGTAGCTGTAATAGATCGCAGTTAAGCCATTAGTTATTTGTTGCTTTTAATTGCTATTATTCCCCTGCTATAGATTTTTATAGCAGGGGAGTTTTGTAGAGAAATTTAGGGGGTGGGTTTTACAAGTAGTCTATCTGCTAGATGCTAAAAAACCTGTAACAATAACTATAACAAGCGCGATCGCCATAAAAACTAAGGCAATAATTAACAACCAATATTGTAGTCGGTATAACTTTCGGAGTTCGCCCAAAGCTCCCATTAGGTTAACAATATCATTTCCTTCAGTATCAACAATAAGTTTAAAAGAAGAAGCAGCATTTAAAGTCCATACACCAATAAGTATTTGAACCACTCCCTGAATGACAGCTCCTGGATTTAAATCCAACAAACCAATGATTCCAGCAAGAACTCCTACTACTATTAGAAAGTAGCTGACAAAGCGCATTTTATTGGACAAGTCGAGAATTAGTTCGTTTTGAGAGCGATCGAATTCGTACTGTTTAGCTTCCATTTGTTTTCTCCCTGGAGTAATTAAAATTGAATTTAAGTCAGTTTAATTATGCAACTTTAAATATACCGCTACGCGGAAGGTAAAAGGCAAAAGGTTATGACAAAAGGTTTTCAGCTTGTACCAATGTCAATGCCGTATTTGTGTAGTGCTATAACTTTGATTTTTCAATCCGAATAGCTAATATAGCAATCAGGAATGAGATGTGAGAAAATAATATAGGAGTTAGTGGAGACAAATATGAAAGAATTAGATGCCTTTATGGAACCTATCCCACTCATAAAATACAATTAATCCAGATATGTATAGTCGCGATCGCCTTGAAGATTAGCAGTCGCAAACCTTCAAGGCCAAGACTTACGCAAATACAGTATATATAGCTGATACTAATCTAGGCGATCGCTAAAATATCTACCCCGAACGCTTCTAGTTTTTTACCTTCTAAAATGTTCCTAAAAACAGTTGATTTTAGACTTTATTGACCTACTTTAAAATTCCTTGTAGTTGGAATTTTATTGCTGGATGTTTAAGTTCATTATTGTATGTCATGAAAGTCCATCTCAAAAGCCTTCATAAAACCTTTTTGATTATACACTGTAATGCTTGATAATATAGATAAAATTGACTCAATTTTTTCAGTAATTTCAATGTCAAAGTTAATAATGCGATTGTGTAGCTCAACAAAAGTTCTCTGGCGATAGTATAACTATAGTTTGAGGGCACCGATCAAATTTGCTAACTAAATACAGACATATCATAATTATTAAAAACTATATATAGCTGATTTGCGTAAGTACTGAAGGCATCAAGGTAAAATAGATGAGAATAATCTTAGTAAAGAATTGAGGAACCATACATTGATAATTTAGGAAAATCGAACAAATCTTGATTAATACTCCAAGAAAATAGCCACTTTACTATCTTAAAATTATGGCAAAGATTCCAATATCTTCTTACCATTTCTTTTCCTTGTAGCCAAACATCTTCAATGGGATTTTGTTCAGGAGCATTTGGAGCTAAACGAATACATCTTATTAACCATTCTTCTTGCCTTTTTCCCTGATTCATTTGCTCTAAATACTCTCTCCATTCTTGACTGCGATGATAAGTAGCCCCATCCCAAATAATAACGATCTGTTTGTTTTGGTGATCTTTGATTAATTTCTCAACAAATTTTATAGTATTTTCTGTATTTCCTTGGGGATATTCTTTCGCTATGACTTTTCCAGTTCGATAATTTATCGCACCATAATAAGTTTGTTTTTGTTTTTCATTTTTCACAGGAATCTCTATTCTCATGTCGGTTTTCCCCCAAACATATCCACAAATATCCCTCCAAATTAAATGACACTCATCTAAAAAAAACACAAGTAATTCCTCTGATTCAACCTTGTTTCTATTTTCTTCTAAAAACTTGTCAATTTCTTTTTTTTTAGGGCTACTGCTTCTGGGTCTTGCCTGGGGTTCTTCTTTTGTGACTTTTTCCATGATATTCCTGCTTCATGAAATAAATCGTAGTAACTAGACTTAGCAGAAAATGTTACCTGAAACTGCTCGGCTATGTAATATTCTAGTTCATTTATATTCCAACTATTCTTGTCTTTTAGCCAACCAAGAACAAGTTCTTTTTCTTTTGAAGTTAGATAGGATTGCGCTCCTTTATACCCAAGCTTTATTCCCTCAATTCCATCGTTCATAAATGCTTGTTTCCATTTACTAATAAAACCAGAACAAACCTGTAAAATATTCATGATTTCCCGATGTGGATACCCTCTTAAAGTCATCCTAATGGCCATAGCTCGTTTTAACTCTCTGGGGTCAGGATTCGACTTGATAAAAACATCTAATTCTTCCATGTTACTCTAGATTTACTTCTTTTTTATTTTCTCACATCTCATTCCTGATTGCTATAGTTAATTGTATTCTTGATAATTAGCTATTATATCATGTCAGCTTGAATGCTCATAATAAAAAATGAAATTGGGTAGGTTGGGTTGAAGAATTAAACCCAACATCATGTAGGTTTATGTTGGGTTTCGCACTTAGCTCAACCCAACCTACAGTCTTATGTCTAATTATCTAGACATGATATTAGCCATCAGTTTGCTATTAAACACCCATTAAACTCAGCTCTTCAGCAAGAGCATCTATAGTAAAACGAATTTGCTCCTCTGTATGATTACAAGTAATAAAAAAGCGCAGTCGAGCTGCATTGTGTGGTACAGATGGGTAAAACATAAACGGTACATTAATCCCTCGCTTAAATAAACTTTGGGATAACAGTACAGACTTAATAGATTCACCTACAATAATAGGTATAACCGGAGAATCTTTACTCATACCAGTATTAAGTCCCCGCTCACGAGCGTATTCTAAAAATAGTCGAGACATTTGTTGTAGTCTTGCAACTCTTTCCGGTTCCGCCTTTAATAAACGAATTGCCGCTAATACTGATGCTGTATCTGGTGGAGAAATACCTACACTATAAACAAATCCTGGAGAAGTATATTTAAGATATTCTACTAATGCTTTACTACCAGCAATATAACCACCGCAACTAGCAAAAGACTTACTCAGAGTACCCATCCATAAATCAACATTATTAGGGTTAATCCCAAAATACTCACTAATACCACGACCATGTTTGCCAATAGTACCGATAGAGTGAGCTTCATCTACCATGAGAAAAGCTTTGTAATGTTTTTTAATCTCAATAAACTTTGGTAAATCTGGAATATCACCATCTGTACTATACACACCCTCTATAGCAATAAGTACCCGTTTATAACGATGACGGCGATCGCCCAGTAACCTATCCAAAGCTTCCCAGTCATTATGAGGAAAAGCAATAATAGTTGCTCCCGATAACAAACAACCTTGGAAAATACTATTGTGACTTAAAGAGTCATGGAGAATTAAATCATTTTGTCCGAACAAATGACTAATAGTAGTTACATTAGTAGCATGACCTCCAACATAAAGAATACTATCTTCAACGCCGATAAAATCAGCAATTTCTCTTTCCAATTCCTGATGTAATGGCTTTTCTCCTGACAATAACCTACTGGCAGAAACGGAAGTACCATAATGGTCAATAGCTTCCTTCGCAGCATGAGAAACCTTATAGTCGCCACACATACCTAAATAATTATAGGTGGCATAATTCACCAGTTCCCTACCACCAATAACTGTAGTATTATTATTAATCCGTTCTTGAGGTATAAAGAAAGGATTACCAATACCAGTAGCATTAATATCTGCTAATTGCTTTTGCAGTTGTAGATATTCTGGATAGAGATTGAAGTTATAATATTCCTGGGGAATTTCTTCAGTTTCATTAGTATGAACAGTGGTTGAGACCTCAGCCTCATCTTCTAATTTTTTGTGAATATTTGGCCCGGTATCCTGGGAGGTATCCTCTACCAAATATTCAGCCAAGGACTCAATGGTGGGATAATCCAACAAAAGAGTAGGAGGAAGTCGCCGACCCAAGAGATTTTCTAATTCTCCAGAAAGATTGACCACTTCAATCGAGTTAAGACCATAATCAGTAAAATCCCGCTCAATATCTATTTCATGGGTGTCAAGTTCTAGCCGTTCGGCCAATTGGGAGACCAACCAGGACTTAATAGTTTCTCTTGCTGGAGATAATTGTGGGACTTGCAAGGCAGGGTCTCGATCGTTTTTCACTAAAGACAGATGTTGGCTGTCTTGCTCATTCATAAGCTGGTTCAACAGTTTCATTGTTCACTCCTGCACCACGTTAAAATTGCTTGTCACTCAGTTTTGTCTAGTAGCTTATAGGCAATAGCACATATTAGAGTAAAAAAGTCCCTCTGGAAAATCAGAAATTTGATTTCTGATTTATTGGGAGCAACTTTTAATTTGTGACAATTACCTGAAATAGCCAACTATTTCAACTGATTGACCCCCCCAAAAAAAACACTGGGGAAGGCATGATGGTTATTGTGCCATTATCTTATACGAAGTAGGAAGAACGAGCCAGATTCAATAAGGAACTATACAATCAACTTAGAATTATTGTTGCTACGCTCCACTATCACGGGCGGTGTCCACAATTGCTAGAGGAATAGGCATAGGTTCGGTTGAGTCACGATCTTCGCAGCTTATCCGCAGGTTAACGAACTCAGATAGGGTCCCCGTCGGATTGGCGACGTATTGGCGACGTATGTCGGATTGGCGACGTACAGAAGTTGCTTTTGTAACGGGGATTAGAGCAACGCTCCAAAAACATTTCGCCTTAAAAGGCGGGGTTGCGCGACCCAATTATTTTGATAAACCCGACACCAGTAAGGCTTTGTTGGGCTTCACTATCGTTCAACTTTTCCCTAGGTTTTTGTGTCAGTCCACTAGGACTTACTACCTACCACCTTCTTTATTCAAATATTTGTAGAGTTCCTGCTAAAAAGCCTTCACGACAAGCATAACGCTGAACTTTCCCACTAGAAGTTTTAGGAATGGCTCCCGGTTTGAGCAACAATATCTGATAAATCTGTAAGTCGTGATTTCTTGATACAGCTCCTTGGATGGATTTAATTAAGTTCTGAGAATTATCAGAATTTTCTGTCCCAGACTTACCATTACGCTGACTAAAAAAATCAACCGCTACCGAGCCAACGGATTCATTAGTGGAGTCAGACTTTTGACTTTTTACTTTTGACTTTTGAGTTCCATGCAGCAGTTGACGAAAGTTACGTTCTACCTCCGCCACGACGACTAAACGTTCTTCTCCTGCCACTTCTACAGCAAAGCCAGCAATACAACCTGGTCTAATCAGAGGGTGACTTTGCTCGACTGTCCATTCAATATCTTGAGGGTAATGATTCCGACCATTAATAATAATCACATCCTTGAGACGACCTGTGACAAATAATTCTCCTGCCTTGAAAAACCCTAAATCTCCAGTTCTCATAAAAGACTTTTGTCCGGGTGCTTCAGCTAAATAAGCCTCAAAAGTCTCCTTTGTTTCCTCTGGTTTGTGCCAATAACCCTGAGCAATACTTGGCCCCGATACCCAAATTTCCCCCACTTCACCCTCAGCACAGAGAGTTAATTTTTCTGGATGGACAATTTTAATCTGTTGGTCTGGCAAAGTCTGGCCACAACCTACTAATGTTTTTGTTCCTTCTGTTGGAGAAACTAAGACGATCTGGTTTTTTTCTAATGCGCTTGCTGCAATAGTAGTTTCCACTGGTGGGGAAAGTTTATTACCCCCAGAAATAATTAGGGTGGCCTCCGCCATGCCATAGCAAGGATAAAAAGCTTCCCGGCGAAAACCACAGACAGAAAAGGTATTAGTAAACCGTTCTAAAACTTCGGCACTAATGGGTTCGGCACCATTAAAAGCTACTTCCCAATTACTTAAATTTAAAGTTTGTATTTGTTCGGGCTTAATTTTACGGACACACAAATCATAAGCAAAGTTTGGCCCGCCACTGGTAGTCCCTTGATATCGAGAAATAGCTTGTAGCCAGCGCACCGGACTTTGGAGGAACATTAACGGAGACATGAGCATGACAGGAAAGCCTCCATATAAGGGTTGCAATATTCCACCGATTAGACCCATATCGTGATATGGAGGCAGCCAGATTACTCCTTGACTTTTGGCAGAATGTCCAAAACATTGATGAATCAGACCGGAATTATGCAAAAGGTTCTGATGAGTAATCATTACGCCTTTTGGTGTGGCTGTAGAGCCGGAGGTATATTGGAGGAAGGCGAGGGTATTTTCGTTAATATTGGGTTCTTGCCATTTCTCGGCAAAACTGTCAGAAATATGGTCGGTGGCTAACCAACCTAAATTATCTAATGCTGGGGTTTCTGAGGCGCGACGTTCTAGGCTAGAAACGATAGAATGAGTTGTTAGAGCTACTTTGGCCTTACTGTCTCTAATAATTGTTTGGATGCGGGCCAGGGAACGATTTGCTCTGGGGGGATAGGCGGGAACTGCGATAATTCCTGCATAGAGACATCCAAAGAAGGCGGTAATATATTCTAGTCCCGGTTGATAGAGGAGTAGGGCGACTTCTCCTGGTGGACATACTGACTGGAGATAGGCAGCGATCGCCTGTGAACGTTGTTGTAGTTGTTGATAGGTGAGGCTAACTGTTTCTGTTTCTCCATCTATTAAGAAGCTATAACCTATTTGTTCGGGGTTTTGGATAGCTCTGTTTTGTAATAAATCTACTAATGTTTTAAATTTTTTATCTAAATTATTCATTTTATTTTTGATAGCAAAAGCCAGTGAGAATAAGAAAGGCACCATAGGAATTTTAACCCAGGTGTACAGATGATTAAGTAGCTAGGGGTAATTAAATGTCAATATGTCATTGCCACTGGAAGGAAGTGGAGGGAAGCAATTTTAAAGGTTTTGACTGATGATTCATTTTGTTAGATAGTTAAGTTTATTCACGCCTATCTCCTTAGAAGAAAAAAGGAAGAAAGGAAGCTCATACATAACTTTGGCAGATTAATTAATGATGCCAAATATCCCTCGCGCTTGGTATTTCTAGATAGATTCTTTTTTTTATTGTCCTTATTTTAATTTTGTCGTTGTCAAGCATTTTTTTAGTAATTTATAGAGAATACATTTGGCAATATAATACAAGCAAAATTAACAAATAAAAAATATATAAATTTTTTCCAATAAATATTTATAACAAAGAATATAGAGAGGTTCCATGGAACCTCCCTAGAGGAGTTTGAGAAAAGGTTGATGTAATCTCTGGAAATATCTATTTTATTAAATATCTGGTCATAAGTAAAGTTAAGGAATGAAGATGAGAAGTGGGTAGGGGTTTGGTCTCCAAACCCTCACAGAAGTCAGCCTTAGCTAATTTTATGGTTTTCAGTTTTAGAGTATGTGTAATTAATTTTGCATGACTACTTATGATAAAGTTCTCTAGGAATTGCTTTTGATTAAAAATTAATCCGAAGCTGTCAAACTATGATTAATTTCTAGTTAGAGCTATTATTTCAATCTGAAGCAAAATGAAACAACAACATATTACCCTTATTACTGGTGCAAGTCGGGGAATAGGTTTCTCTACAGCAGAATATCTGACCAAAAAAGGACATCTGGTAATTGGCCTGGCACGTCATGCCCCCGAAAAGACCTTTCCTGGTGAATTTGTCACAGTTGATTTGAGCGATCGCCATGCCACAACAGAAACTCTGGCTAACTTAACCAACCAGTATGCTTTTGATGGAGTTGTCAATAATGTAGGAATAGTACACCCACAACCACTAGAGGAGGTCACGCTGGATAACTTCGAGGCAGGTAAAATGTCAAGAGCAATCTAATTCAAAAGGTAGAAAATAAAGATAGAATTCTTGATAATTAACTGTTGAAAAATCATCAATGACTGAAAATATCTTATATCCCTGGAAACAAGAAACTATAATTCGCCAGACTCAAAGGTTGTTATTCAGCTATAAATATTGGACTGGCAAATCTCTACTAGAAATAGATGGAAACCCAGAATTTATGGCTCAAGCATTGTGGGAAGCTCCATTTGTTGTTGCTTCTCACGGTATGGAAGAAAATCCTATCTTAAATTATGGTAATCAGCAAGCGTTGGATTTGTGGGAAATGAGTTGGGAGCAGTTCACTCATACCCCTTCTCGCGAGACAGCACAACCTGTAGAGCGCGAAGATCGCCAGCTATTACTGAACCAGGCAAAAACGAAAGGGCATATTAGTGATTATCGGGGGGTTCGTATTTCCAGCAAAGGCAAACAGTTTTGGATTTCAAATGCTATTATCTGGAATATTCTAGATGAAAAACAACAGCAATGTGGTCAAGCTGCTACTTTTCAGCAGTGGGAATATATTTAGCTAGTATTGGTGAATTTTGATTATCTAGGCAAGAAGATATTAGGTATTTTAGACTCCATTTTCTGTATAAATTACCTGAAAATATTAATTTGCCTGATGAGAAAGTGGTATTACTTGACATACTCCCGACGTTGCGCTTACGCGACAAAGCGGGATTCTTCAGTCAGAAAAAAACTGACCGCTGTTTTGACAGAGGTGATGTCGGACCCCTGTGTTGACCTGTATCATAACAAAATACCTCCTAGCTTGTCAAGGGGGTCGGAACGTTTAGCATGTGGAGGTATCCGACTCAGGGCCCTGGCTTTCCCATACGACGCTCCCCTACGGGAGAGCGCGGGACTTCCCGCCAGGGAAGTTAAAACTTAATATATTTTATAATATGTAGCGAATGTAACAGAATTTATTTATCTGATGACTTATTAACTTATTAAGTTATTAAATTATAATTATTAACCTGTAAAAACTATAGTGCTAGAGTCCAAATGACTATTATTACAACTAGACAAGCTGCTTTTCTATTGGGTATCTGTTGTCAACGAGTCAGAGCCTTACTTTCTCAAAATAGAATTAAAGGTGCTTATAAGCATAACGGATTTTGGCAAATTCCTCTTTATGGGAAAATGCCTGTAGTTATACCGGGCACAAGAGGTCCGAAAGGTGTTTGGTGTCATCAGAAGCGAAAAAAGCCGACCATAGTTCATGTCAATCAGCAGCACATTAAAAGAAATGGCAAGAGAATCAAGCACGATCCTCAAATGACTCCCAAGCAATTGATACCAGTAATAAGCTTGAAGCAGACAAATCGTAACGATATGGGTTATCAGATGGTGCTTGATGGTCCGTGTCGTATAGTTTATCAACCTTATGACCCCTTAGATTGTGGAGCTCATTTGTGGATTGAGACCTATCATCCGGTGCAGTTTGTGGATACTCAGTTTAATCCTGCGGTTGCGAGGCGGACTTATAAAAATGTCAAACGTAAATACGGTTAAACGGTTTAGTTGCAGTTTTTAGC
>CAJICP010000047.1_pt1 | contig 11826 bp, 8 predicted proteins | sample 9199641 | NCBI WGS metagenome assembly CAJICP01 (sample SAMEA7708340, study PRJEB35096) | sediment metagenome | biome: marine neritic benthic zone biome [ENVO:01000025]; feature: sediment [ENVO:00002007]; material: shallow marine sediment [ENVO:03000034] sea grass bed [ENVO_01000059] ... | reverse complement strand
CTATTAGAATCCCCACTTCAGCGACAGCAAGTTGGGGTTCTTCAATAAGTACAGGACTTACGCAACGGCACTAATTGTAGAGTGAAAATCTGAAATAATCACCAAAATATATACTTATAGATAGCGGTACTGCGTAAGTCCTGAAGTATCAACTTATCTTTTCCAAATTAATAGAAACTTTCTGTTTCTCAGGTAAATCTGTGTATTCCGAAACTATTCTCCGGAACTCATCACCCTCAATAGTCTCCTTTTCTATCAATAAATCTACCAACCGATCCATCAAAACTCGATTTTCTCTAATAATTCGCCGAGCTTCTTCATAACAATGAACAGCCATTGCTCGTACTTGATGGTCAATCTTAGTAGCAACTTCCTCAGAATATTCCGACTTTGACTGCCAACCTCGACCCAAAAAAACCTCCCCACTCGGATTTTCCAGAGCTACAGGCCCTAAATCAGACATTCCGTAGCGAGTCACCATCTCACGAGCTAAATTTGCCACACTCCTAATATCATTAGCAGCACCAACCGTAACTTCCGCCGACCCAAAAATCTCTGCCTCTGCAGCACGTCCACCTAGAGAGATTGTAATCCGGTCTCTTAACCAGGCCCGGGTATACATCCCACCGTCAACCATCCCCTCATCCATAATGGGTTGAGCAAAACCACCCACTCCACCAGAACGAGGAATAATACTCACCTTATTCAGAGGGTCAGAATTTTTTAGCAGAGTCATCAACAAAGCGTGACCTAACTCATGGTAAGCAATTAACCGTTTTTTCTTACTATCCAATAATGGGGTAAGACTCAAACCGATGGTCACTCGGTCAATAGCATCATCAATTTCTAAAGGTGTAATTGCTTCTTTGCGTCGTCTGGCAGTCAAAATAGCTGCTTCGTTGAGCATATTGGCTAAGTCCGCTCCCGAAAAACCTGGTGTCCGCCGAGCGATCGCCTTTAAAGAAACATCTATAGTAAGTTTCTTATTCCGGGAGTGAACTTCCAAAATTCCCAAACGTCCTTTATAATTAGGTAAGTCTACAGTCACTTGTCTATCAAACCGACCCGGACGTAATAAGGCAGTATCCAACACATCTGGACGGTTAGTCGCAGCAATAATAATAATACCTGTATTTCCCTCAAACCCATCCATTTCTGTGAGTAACTGGTTTAGAGTTTGTTCCCGTTCATCATTTCCTCCACCAATACCTGCCCCTCTTTGTCTACCTACCGCATCTATTTCATCTATAAATATGATGCAAGGAGCATTTTCCTTCGCCTTCCGAAACAAATCTCGTACCCTTGATGCTCCGACACCCACAAACATTTCCACAAATTCTGAACCAGAAATACTGAAAAAAGGAACTCCTGCTTCTCCAGCGATCGCCTTTGCCAGTAGAGTCTTACCTGTTCCTGGTGGCCCGATCAAAAGTACACCTTTAGGAATTTTTGCCCCAATAGCTGTAAACTTCTCTGGCTTTTTCAGGAAAGTAACAACTTCCTGAAGTTCTTCTTTTGCTTCTTCAATACCTGCCACATCATCAAACAATACCTCTGTTTTGGCCTCCATTTGAAAACGTGCCCTAGACTTACCAAAGTTTAAGGCATTTCCCTGGGACTGGCTAGAGCGACGCAGAATTGTCAGTAGTACAAAGATGACTACAAAAACGATGAGGATATTGAGTATAATGCCCATAGCAAAGCTATTATTGGGAGAGCGTTTTACCTCAAAGTCAATTTTTTCAGCACGAACTTGATCGAGTAGTTCTGGGTTATAGTCAAATATATTGACTATGTACATTGGCTCGTTACTTTTTTGCCCTTTCAGGCTAACTTTAGCTATTCCTTCAGAGGGATAAGCATCTATATCTGTTACTTCTCCAGCTTTAATTTTCTCTAATAGCTGACTATAGCTAAGATTTTTTTGGGCACTATCGGCAAAAGCTGGAGTTCCCAATAATGCTCCTTGAGCAATTATCCCAGTAGCCAAAATTTTCCATATCAGTTTTCCAGTAAATTTTTGACTAAGAATTTGCCAAAAAATAGTTTTGGTGTTTTGGGTAGTGGGTTGAGTTTTCCATAATGATGAGTTGTGGTGATTAATTCCCTTGAGCATATCAGTTTTAATTTGTTGCCAGAAATTTTTCATTAGTATCTTTACTTGTGGCCTTTTTTCGAGATTCAGCGTATAAGCCTATATATGTATAAATAGCGTATTTCAGAATTGACGTTTGATGATTTCTTTTGCTATTTTAAATCGTACTCCGCGTCGAGTGTGACTTTTCAAAATATATTTGGTTAAGTGCAATGGTAAAAATTGTGGGAATTGGTGGTAGTTTAAGGTCTAGTTCCTATAGCCAGCAAGCTTTAGAAATAGTAGCCCAAAGAGTAGAAGCGATAGGTGCTGAGGTAGAAATATTGGATTTGCGGACTCTCAACCTGCCTTTTTGCAATGGTGAGAATGAGTATCCAGAATATCCAGATGTGGACAGAATGCGGGAAACAGTCAAGCAAGCTGATGGTCTGATTTTAGCCACTCCAGAATATCATGGCAGTGTTAGTGGTGTGATTAAAAATGCCCTTGACTTAATGAGTTTTGAACATTTAGATGGAAAGGTAACAGGTTTTATTAGTGTTTTAGGAGGTCAATCAAATAGTAATGCACTAAATCATTTACGGTTAATTCTGCGATGGGTTCATGCTTGGGTAATTCCAGAGCAAATTGCTATTGGTCAGGCTTGGAATGCTTTTTCTGATGAGGGTAAAATCTTGGATGAAAAATTATCCGAACGTTTTGATAATTTTGCTCAAAGTTTAGTCGAAAATACTCGGAAAATTCGAGGCTGTAGTTAAGTTACTTACTGTAAATATTCTTGGGCTTCGGGCACAGAGAACAAGAGAGAAATAATTGCCTGAATTTTTCTAATAAGGCTTTTTCTGATGATGATAAATTATGGGATAAAATCTGATCATAATCTTTTGATAAATTTGCTCAAAGTTTAGTCGAAAATATTCGGAAAATTCGAGGCTGTAGTTAAGTTACTTACTGTAAATATTCTTGGGCTTCCGGCACAGAGAACAAGAGAGAAATAATTGCCTAACTTTTTCTCATAAGACTTTTTCTGATGAGGATAAACTATGGGATAAAATCTTATCAGAACCTTTTGATAAATTTCCTCAAAGTTTAGTCGAAAATATTCGGAAAATTCGAGGCTGTAGTTAAGTTACTTACTGTAAATATTCTAGGACTTCGGACACAGAGAACAAGAGAGAAATAATTGCCTGAATTTTTCTATCTTGACTTTTTCTGATGAGGGTAAAATCTTGGATAAAATCTGATCAGAACCTTTTGATAAATTTGCTCAAAGTTTAGTCGAAAATACTCGGAAAATTCGAGGCTGTAGTTAAGTTAGTTACTGTAAATATTCTTGGGCTTCCGGCACAGAGAACAAGAGAGATTATAGTTAACTTAATAGTTCAAAAATTCTTTTACTTTTGCTCAAGGAAGAGGAAATAGTTAACATGGAATCAGAAAAAAACAATAGGTAGGTAAAATTAAACGTAAAATAACACCAACCAAGTAAATTTTTCCCAACTATTCTGACTCCTTACTCCTACTCTTTAAAGTTAACCTTATTGATGAGCAGGTACTTAATGAATCAATCTTCCCCTCAAAATTGGACGCCACTCCATAACCAACTACATCAAACATTACGTCAAAGAAAATTATTACCAGAAAATCAAAGAATATTAATCGCAGTATCCGGTGGTCAAGACTCCCTCTCCCTAGCTAAATTACTATTAGATTTACAATCAAAATGGAGTTGGTATTTAGCAGTTGCTCACTGTGACCATAAATGGCGAGCTGACTCAGAAGCTAATGCTAATTATGTCAGAAAATTAGCCACAAATTGGCAACTTCCATTCTATTTAGAAACAGCAGATCGAATTTATAAAAGTGAAGCAGAAGCAAGAAAATGGCGTTATCAAACCTTCGGTAAAATTGCTTTAGAATCTAATTTTCAATATATTGTGACTGGTCATACAGCCAGCGATCGCGCAGAAACTCTCCTGTATAATCTAATTCGTGGTAGTGGGACTGACGGCCTACAAGCCCTAACTTGGCAACGGCCCCTAACAGAAAATTTCTCGCCCTTACTGGTACGTCCCTTATTAGAAATTACTCGTACCCAAACAGGTAACTTTTGTCAAGAGCAAAAAATCGGAATTTGGGAAGATTCTACAAACCAGGATTTACGTTATGCTCGGAATCGTATCCGCCTGGAATTATTTCCTATCCTACTCCAATTTAATCCTCAAGCAGAACTAGCATTAGCCCAAACAGCAGAAATACTCAGTGCTGAAGTAGAATATCTAGAAATTGAGACAGAAAAATTATTAGACAAGCTCACAAAGACAAATATAAATAACCCAGATATTTCTCAATTTGAGTCTCAATCAGTCAGATACATTATCAACCGTTTAGTATTGCGTGAAGTGCCTCTAGCATTACAACGTAGAGTAATAAGACGTATCCTACAAAAAGTTTTACCTACCCATCCTAACTTCAGTCATATTGAAAAACTAACAGTTCTAATCAACGCTCCCAACCGTACCCAGACAGACCCCTTTCCGGGAGGAGCGATCGCCAAAGTTCAACATCCCTGGATTGTATTAGTCTAAAAAAACTATTACTCTTAAGTGAAGACTATTCTGCTTGTGCAATAAGACTTTGGAGGACTTGGTGTAACTGAGCTACCTGTTCACCTATACCTTGTACTTGATTTACTCCACCAACTACTTCTTCAAGTTGCTGCCTCAATTGTTCTAGACAACTTTGCAGAGGTAATATTAATTCTGGATACACAACCCCACTTCCACCCTCTATAGTTGCCTTCTGCTTTTCCCGTAAACTCAACTCTAACTGCTCAATTTCATTTCTTTTAACTTCTTGTTGCTGAGTTTGAGCATTCACAAGTTCTTCCTTTTGGCTAATTTCAGTTTGTATTTGTTGAATTTCAGTTTCTAATTTTTGTAACTCTTCTGTCAATTGCTGTCTTTGAGTCTCAACTTGTGATAATATAGGCTCCATCTCTATTTGATCCGACTGTTGTAGCTCGGAAGAATTACCCAACCTACGCCAGAGAACAGCTTGATGCTTATTTAATACCTCTTTTCTTTCCTTAAGATTTCTTTGAGAACCTACTAAAGACTCATTTAATATTCTGTAGCGGTCTTGCTCATCTGAAAGTTCTGACTCCAAATTAATTCTGTCATATTCAGTAGCTCGATCGATTCTTCTTTGCAAAGCATCCATTTCTTGCTGTTGTAATGATAACTCCTCTTCCTGGTCTTTAACAAAACTCATATCTCTTTGCAAATCTTGTTCCAAACTTTGTACCATGTTCTCTAACTGATTAAGAGACATCTTTTCCAAAGCTTCAACATCTACTTTATGAGTAGTAACACCATTCTCCAATGTTATGACTAGATGACTCAGTTGCTCATAAAGTTGTGTCTGTGTCCCAATTTGTGCATTTAATACTTGACTATACTCTTGCTTACTTCCCAGTAAAGTTTGTTGCACCCTCAATTCCGCCATACTCTGGGCCAAAGATTCCTGAACTTTTAGCCATTCTAGCCATTGGCTTTGGACATGACTAGCCAAACTCTCTATCTCTTCCTGCTGTGTATTAGAGCTTGTATTTGGTGTATTCTCCCACTGTTGTCTATGTTGCTCTAGAGTTTCCTGTTGAGTATTAACTATTTCCAAGGATTGACTTAACTTTTCTCCCAAAAAATTTGTCGGAGTTATCGCTTCAGTCAACCAACTCAATAAATCTTGAATATATTGAGATTGCTCCTCATCTAAAACTGCTCCTGGAGCTAATTCTCCCTTATGTTGCTCAAACTCCTCTTGTTGCCTTTGTAATTCTAAACGCGCTGCTTCTAATTCTTCTCGGTTTTGGCCTATTTGTTCCTGAAGTTGCTGAGATGCTTCTTGGGCTTGACTAATTTCCTGACGTTGCTGCTCCAAGCGTTCAATTTCAGCCTGTAACTCTTCAAGCTGCTCTTCTTTAGCCTGTAATTCCATTTCTCGGCGATTCAACTCTTGGGCTTGAAAAGTAAGAGAAGCTTTCCATTGCTCAATTTCTTCCCATTGTGTCTTAGACTTCTCTTGAGAGCGAGAGAAATTTTGCAGAATTTTCACTAACTGACGCCCAGCATCTTGAATTTGCTGCACCTGCTTATTGTTATTCAAATCTACTAGCACTAATGCACCCGGAGAAAATTCCTTAGCTTCATCAGCCAGAATAGCTTCTTCCCCAGGTACAGCGACCCAATTATGTTCACCACGCTGACAGGCGAGCAGCTTTAAATCAGTTTTACCACCACCCAGACCAAAACCACCTGGTCTTCTTTGTACTTCTGCTAAATACAGCACACTGTTATCCTCTTGAGGTTTCTATGCTAAAAGCTTGATTTCCATAATTTATTATCTTATCATCAAAAGTAGCAACAATTACTATACTACTCTGAACATAAGGAATTAGAAAATTATTTAACTTTGCTTTTGGGGGAAATTTTACAACCAGGTGAATTTATCAAACTATGCTATAATTGTTTTAACCAAAATACTATATTTAAGAAGTACCAAGTTACTTTTTTTTTACTTCCAGGGAACCGAAGCAATTACCTAAACTGGGGTTAGTTAAGTTTATTACCCATCGATTCAACATTGCGCAAATTATTGTTTAAATAGAGTTTCTAAATCATTAAGTGTATAGATGGAATATTTATTCTAATTGTGGAACATTTCTACCTCGTGATTTAAACTCTGCCTTATGGATTAAAAAAGTGGGGTTGGGTATCGCCTCACTCAAAAACGCGAATTCTCAAAAGGTAAGGAGAAGCCTACACTGAAAGTTAACCTTAGTGTAGGAGTATATCACTGTAGGGGTGTACAAGTAGTGATATTTTCTGAAAAAGTCAAGTAGGCAAGTAATTACTATTCCTTTGAAACGAGAGAATTGGAGCAATTTTCTGTTAAAGTGTTCCCTGTTCCCTTCTGATACGCATAGATGGTAAACTCAGAGTATAATTTCGAGAATTTTCCCCAAAATGAAATTAATTCTCTCAAAGCATATTACCATTTATTAAAATACTTCGTTATTTTTCAGAAAACGAGAAGGGATGTAAATCTTATCTCGATATTTACATTTATTATCAAAGGTTATATTTTACAAGCTGCATGCAGGGAAATTTGAGTGAAATTGATATCCGCAGCATCCTGCAACTTATAGACTTAGGTCAGCGAACCGGTGAACTGTTTGTTAAGGCCTACAGCTCACCAGTTAGCAGTAATATTGCTGAACCCCGACAGCACTTTCCCAAAGAACCATCTTGGTTTGTATTTTTTCTCAGTGGTCAGATTATCTACGCCACCCCAAGTGCAGGTAGTTTATCTCGTTTGAGAGACTACTTACGTCGCTACAAAGCAGATTGGTATCTTGACACAATTAAAGTTCCTTCTGTTGCCTCTGTCAATGCACCTGAGTATGGATACTTATGGGCTTTACTAGAAAAGGGGATTCTCACACCAGCTCAGGGACGCAGTATTATCCATAATATGGTTCGTGAAACTCTCTTTGATTTACTAAGTCTTCGTCGAGGAGCATTTATCTTTGAGCTTGGCCCAGCACTCACACCTCAGCTAACAACCTTAGAAGTCAGCTCATTATTGGCCAAAACTATGCAGCAGATACAAGAATGGAAGCAGTTTTCTCCTTATATTCAGTCTGCTGAACAGTGTCCAGTAATTTCAGATCGAACCGAGTTCAAGAAAGCATTAAGACCAAACATATATAATATATTAAGTCATTGGTCAGATGGCCAGACATCCATGCAGCAAATAGCTAGATATCTCAACAGAGATGTATTAACAGTAGCTAAGGCCATTTATCCTTTTGTGCAAAAAGGGATAGTGCATATGCAAGACATAAGTTCAAAACCAAAGCCATTGCAACGAGAAACAAAAATTCCGAAAGTAGTATGTATTGATGATGATTTAATTGTTCGGGAAAAAGTTAAATCAATTCTTAATCAAAATGGTTATGAAGGTATTAGTCTGAGCGATCCCCTCAAAGCATTAGGCGAAGTATTTCAGATTAAACCCGACTTGATTTTATGTGACATTGCTATGCCTGAACTAGATGGCTATGAGATTTGTGCGATGTTGCGTAACTCTACAGCATTTCGCCAGACACCTATTATTATGCTTACTGGCATAGAAGGATTTATCGATCGGGTTAAGGCCAGAATAGTTGGAGCCACACACTACTTGACAAAGCCTTTTGGAGAAAATGAATTACTAATGTTGTTGGAAAAGTACATTGGACCAGGATTAGTGAAAAATTCTCAACCTGACACAGTTTTATCAAAAAATCAAGAAGGAGAACTATAGTCTTAAAGATATGTCAAAACGTCAAAATGCTTCATCTACCCCGAAAATCAAAAAATCAAAATAATAATAATAATAATAATCTGTGTTGCTATTGCTGAGGGGCTTTCAAACTGCCGAATGATTTTCGGTAAAGAGAAAATATAATATTATTTGAAAGACTATTAGCTACTGTCTGAATCTTGGCAGGTTGGCCAAAAATCCTAGTGCCACTATGCGAAAGTCTAGCATTCAAAAATCCAAAGTATTGATTGGTAAGGCTTTTAGGATTTTGTGAATAGTCAGTTATTTCCGCCATTCTGCACTAGATATTTAAACTCGGAGAAACATAGACAAAGTTTCTGGGCACACTATATTAAAGCCTAGAGGATACTGACTAAACTAATTACCATATTTGTCAAGTTAAAGCAACAATTAAATTAAAAGTGTATGGAAAAATATATGTTTAATTTTATACATTGCTATTGTTGTTAAATCTAAACTAATACTAGATAATGCCTACAGCTAAACACTTAGCTAGTAAGTATCTAAAAAGATTAATACTGCTATCATAAAAAAGAGTTACCAGCCAGTGAAATCTTGAACCAAACAAATATCTATCGGTGGATATAAATCTCAATTAATTGAGCTAGGCCAAAAACCAAAAATAGGAAAATGTTAATAAATACCTATATTTTAACTATCAATAAATCCAAATCCAAGCTATCAGGTAGAAAAAAATGAGCAAAGTTCTAGTTGTAGAAGATAGCGTTACCCAAAGAGAGATGATCTCACAGCTTCTCAAAAATAGTGGATTAGCAGTTACCGTTGCTAATGATGGAGTAGAAGCTTTGGGGCGACTAAAAAATACTAAACCAGATATAGTGGTATTAGATATTGTGATGCCAAGAATGAATGGCTATGAAGTCTGTAGGAGGATCAAATCAGATCCGAAAACCAAGAATATTCCAGTAGTTATGTGTTCTTCAAAGGGAGAAGAGTTTGACCGTTACTGGGGCTTAAAGCAAGGCGCGGATGCCTACATTGCTAAACCATTCCAGCCCACAGAACTGGTAGGAACAGTTAAACAATTGTTAAGACGGTAAGTTTAAGAACCTATGGTAGGCAATAAAGATTTTTTACCCGGCCAAGGTACAGGAATCCAAGAATTAGAAAATCCTGAAGGTGAACAACATCTGCGATTTTATTTACCTTCAGGCAATGAGTTTGCTTTACTAGCAACAGATATTCGAGAAGTAATTTATCAATCTCCAGAAGGTATTACAGCTATTCCCAACGTCTCTCCCTTACTTTTAGGTACGATAAATGTAAGGGGGCGAGTGATTTGGGTAGCTGATTTAGCTCAATTCCTTGGAGACCCAATTCCAGTCAATACCGATCAACCTGAGATTAGAATAATTGCAGTAGAAGACCAAGACACTATATTAGGACTAGCAGTTGAACGGATTGTGGGAATGCAGTGGCTTGATGAAAAGAAGCTGAAAATGTCCACAGATGTTGGAGATGCTATGGCTCCTTTCTTACGAGGAGAGTGGGTTTTTGATGAGAAGGGAGAGCAGGTTCTCAGACTACTGGATCAAGAAGCAATTATTCGCTCGGCTCGATGGGCAGCCTAAAAGGGACGTTGCATGCAACGTCCGTACAGTTGATAAGTCAACATAATTGTTTGATTCAGTTGTTTATATATAAGATTTCTGAGTGAGGCTGATTCCCAATTCCTAATTCCGTCAATGATAAAATTAAAAAAACAAAAATAAATAATATTATTATCTTGAGAGAGGGACAGCAAATGACATCATCGAGCACAGACTTTTTACAAGATTATCAGAAGGTAGAAGATGCCTACAGTCAGGGCAACTACGAGGAAGCTGCAGCTTTAGTTTATAACTTAATTCAGGATGATCCAGAGCACCCTAGTACTCGTCTCCTCTGTGGTCATATATATTATGGACTTCATCAGTATGATATAGCAAAAGAACAATATCAGTTAGTCTTAGACCTAAGTGACGATCCATATCTGCTTAACATTGCTCAACAAGGTATCAGCTATAGTGAGCAATTTATTACAGATTATCCAGCTACCTCTAGTGAGTCTGAAGAAATCCTCGAAGATATTAACTTTGATGAGTATCAGAATGAACAGTCTATAGAAGGGCAAGTTTCTAGTTATTCGGAAGCGACCGCAGACCACAATAGCTTAGAGCTAGATGCAAAAGACCTGGAAAATATCTCAGACTCAGAACTGCTTCTAGATGATAATAGTCTTGAATTAGATGCAAAAGACCTGGAAAATATCCCAGACCCAGAACTGCTTCTAGATGATAATAGTCTTGAATTAGATGCAAAAGACCTGGAAAATATCCCAGACCCAGAACTGCTTCTAGATGATAATAGTCTTGAATTAACATTTGATTTTGGTAAATTAGAGTTAGAAGATATAGATGATTTAGAATTGACAGATCAAGATAATAATCCTTTCACCACAAATGGTAGTTCCAATAACCAGAAACATGAAGATTCAGAGTATTTAGAAGATTTGCCTGATTTAACACAATTTGAAGATAATTTCGCCACAGATGACCAAAAACTAACAGATAAGTTGCTAATAGAGAATGGTAAAATATACCAAAATGGAACAGATGAAAAATCCCAAGATGATGCAGTTTTAAATGGCAAAAATAGTGAGGTTATAGAAGAAATATCCGATTTTAGTTTAAGTGCAGACCTAGAGGAAATCTGGAAAAATGAACAAAAAAAATTGTTACAAGAAGAAGAAATAGCTGAAAATGTAAAAGTAGAATATGAAGATCTAAAAAATAATAAAATCAATCCAAATTTGGACAAATATTCTCCAATAGAAGAGTTAGACTTAGAGGCACTAAATGAAGATTTTGAGAACGTAATAGATGAAATTCTAGAGAGTTCTGGGGAAATAATTACTGTGGAGGAAAATAATATAGAAAACAGCAGACCTCACCTAGTAAAAGTGCCAGAAACAGAAGATAAAAATCTTAACCGTAATTTTTCAGATGTAGATGAGGCTAATTTGTTGATGGGAAATAACAATAGTTTCAGGTGGGAAGAAACAGAAAATGAAATAGGTGAATTAGGAGATGAATTATATAATCAATGGGAGAACAGAGAAGATACAGGTAAAGGAGCAGTGGAAGAACTAGATAGTTTTGAGATGAATGAATTTGATGAAGCAGCATTCAGCCAAGCTTTCCATCTGGATGAAGAAGAAAATATAGAAGATAAAAAAGCAAATGGTTTTCTAGAAGATGATGAATTTGGTAATTTTGAGGACTATGGTTCCCTGACTGATGGAATAGAAATGCCAACCGATATGACCACTCCTGAGATGG
>CAJICP010000832.1_pt1 | contig 11875 bp, 15 predicted proteins | sample 9199641 | NCBI WGS metagenome assembly CAJICP01 (sample SAMEA7708340, study PRJEB35096) | sediment metagenome | biome: marine neritic benthic zone biome [ENVO:01000025]; feature: sediment [ENVO:00002007]; material: shallow marine sediment [ENVO:03000034] sea grass bed [ENVO_01000059] ... | reverse complement strand
TTAAACCCCGTCCTTAAGGACGGGGTCTTATCCATTGGTAATAGGTGTTAGGCGGTAGTTGGTAGGTAAATCTTAATCTTGCCAACATGACTGAATCCAGTTTCTCAGAGTCTCTAATCCTAACTCATTATTCGATCGATTTGGCATTGTATCATGTCCGGTAGTATCAGTATTATATATTGCCAGGTCCGAAGTAGGCAACAGGCAACAGCTCTCTTATGGCAACAGGGAAGAAAAAGAAGATAAAGGAGAATAGGAAACAGAAGTTTTTTTGTTCGGGTAAGGGTCACGGAGTTCTATCGCGCTCTTATCCGGACATGATATTACTACTATATTTTTCGCAGTTTAATTAATCAAAATAATAATTTATTTGCCAATATGTTTAGTATTCCCATTTTGTTGGTTTTATTGGTTCTAATAGCATTATTATCTGCCAGTCTAAAAATGAATTTTGAATACGAGAAATCGGTAATTTTTAGACTAGGAAGATTGAGTTGTGTTAGAGGACCAGGTATATACTTAACAATTCCCATCATCGATCGAGTGAAGCAAGTAGATCGACGGACTATTACTGTTGATATTGAATCCCAAGATACGGTGACAAAAGATAGTGTTACTGTTGGTGTTAATGCTGTTCTTTATTATCGGATTAGGGAACCTGAGAAAGCTATAATTAGAGTCAAAGATTATAATTTTGCTACATCTCAGATTGCCTTAACAACTTTGCGTAATATTATTGGGCAAAATCAACTTGACGAAATACTTCAGGAAAGAGATAAAATTAACGCTAAAATTTGTGAAATAGTTGATGAAATTACAAGTCCTTGGGGTATAGAAATTGAACGAATTGAAATTAAAAATCTGGAAATTCCTAAACCAATGCAACGTGCAATGGCAAAAGAAGCAGAAGCAGCAAGAGAAAAAAGATCACGTCTAATTAAGGCTGAATCTGAGTATGAATCTACGATTAAATTAACACAAGCTGCCCAAGAAATTGCTAAGTCTCCAATAGCATTAGAGCTACGTCGAATCCAGATGATTGCTGAGATTGGAACTGAACAAAATACAACAACTATTTTGATGATTCCATCTGATATTTTAGCTTTAGCAAAAGAAGTTTCTCAGTCTCTTTCATCAGAATAGACTTAATTGACTTACTTTCTTTAATACATTAGTTAGTTTAGTATTTACGACTGGATAAAAACACTTGTATAGTCATTTTAAATATGAATGGGATAGAGATAATTTTCTCAGCCATTTAAATCAAGTGTTTAAGCCTAAGCAAGTATTCCAGACTTAATTTAAAATATTATATCATCTTAGGTTGAATACTTAATTAGATGGGAAAATGCAAGTTTCCAGAAACAGAAAGAAATAGTCACGAAAATAGAAGATAATTTACTGATGATTTTTGGTATTGCTGATGGGTGGGTATGATTTGTATTTTTTGGCAATTGCTGAACTATTGAATGACAAATACTTGAGATTATTCAGTTTTTATTTTCATACCTTGATTCAGCAACGCCTGATTTTTTTTAGCTAATTCCTCAATCTCTATGAGTTCATGAGGAAATTTTTCGTGATATTTTCTTTGCTGTCTGCGAATATTAGCTAAATGAGATTCTATATTATTATTGTCTATTAATATTCCAAAATCATCATAAATATTATAATTTATTGATGGATAATTTAAAACAATATCTAATACTAAATTGCCGAGTTCTTTTTTATAATGAGATGACTCTGTGTACCATTTCATTTGTTTTTGACTATCTTTGGTAGGAATAGCTTCAGTTGTTATACTATTATAACCTGTAAAATCAAAAAGTAAGAATGGATATTGATTAGGATATTCTTGATTGACTTGCTCAATAGTATTTACTAAATCTCTTTTCCATTGTTCAAAAATATCATATTTATTCATAACTCTCATAACTTCTAACTGACGAGCATGAATAGGAGAGTTAACGAAGTCAGCAAGTCTGCAAGTCTGCAAGTCAGAAGTTATTTTTGTAACGGAGATTTGAGCTGGGCTCCAAAAATATTGCGCCTTAAAAGGCGGGGTTTTAGACCCATATTATTTTGATAAATAGATAAAGTTTAATATTATTTTGATGACATTTTTCAAGTATTTCTTTGAGCAAAATTAATCTTTCTTGACTATAGGAAAAAATTGAATAAGTATCAAAATACTGATTACTTTGTTTGATAAAAAGCTCTCGATGAGGAATATATTCATCTTTAACTTGTCTAAATCCTTGTTTTGTATAAAATTGTCTTGAATAAATACTTTTTAAGTGAAATTTAATTGTTGGAATATTGCAAATTTTGAAAAGATATCAATCGATTGAAATTGAGTAGCAAAAAGTATTTTGTAGCAAATCTAGAAGTTCTAAAATCTCCAGATACTTGTTTATGATCTGAAAAAGTAAAAAAATCCAGAGATATAATAATTGTTTTAATATTTTTATTGTGCAGAGCTAGCTGAAAAACTTTGTGAATTTCATACATATTAGAAGAATTCAAACCAGCGTTGTATGCAGATTTTTTACTTAAGGGAGGGGCTAAAGGATCTAATCCATTAAAAGCCCTAGAATTTCCCAATATTAATGTATCATAATCTTTCTTAGTAACATCAATAGATTTTGTAGTCCGCATTCCCGAAGTATCTATCTTGGGTTTATAAGCATTAAACCCTTCAATTTCAACTAATCTAAATATGTATAGTGGATCAACAATTAAATTAAATAAAGCAACTAGGGATAAGCTTGTTATTATCGATAATATATATATATATATATACTGTTGAAAATTTTTATTTATCATAATTATTTTAACTATCTATATAGTAGCTATCATATTAATGATATAACACATCATAATTTTTTGTCAAAGTATAGTGTGAATTTATCAGGACTTACCCACACCGAACCCAGAAACCCAGTTTTTTCCTATATCTTTAATTGTTAAAATTAAAGATTTCTCCTAGCAACCGGGTTTCTTTGGGTAAGTCCTATTTATTCAACTTCATAATCAACAGTAATTTTATCTGCCAAAATCGGCTTAATCAAAGTCTGAATAATTTCTTGATGATCGGCATTTTTGGCATAAACATCAAGAGCAGCTTTATCCTTAACTTGAACCACCAAACCATTTTGAAATCCTTGAGAAAGTTCCGAGAAATTATCCCCACAAGATAAATCAATTATTTCTGGAACCTTCCCTTTCATTCCTCTCAAAGCTGACATAACCAAGGCAATAGTTTCCAGTGAAGTATCTGGGTGCCACTTAAACAAAACTATATGTACTATCATCTAAATAAATCCATCAAAACACCCTGTACATTTTAACAAAAATTGAGGTTACTATAGAGAAACTGAAAAATCTAATTTGTTAACTCAAGATTAACTGTTGATTAAATAACTATGAACGAACAGATTTACACAAACTACCGCCTACAATTGCCAGACCAAGAAATTATTGGTACTCTCATAATTCGTGATGGTAAAATTGCCGAAATTCAGCCAGGAATTGTTAATATTGGTCAAAATGGGCAAGGGGAATATTTAATGCCTGGATTGATAGAACTTCACACAGATAACTTAGAAAAATGTATGTCTCCTCGCCCTGCCGTAAAATGGCCTTTAGCAGCAGCAGTATCCTACCATGACCGAGATTTAATTAGTTCTGGAATTACCACAGTTTGTGACGCAATTGCCATCGGAGATATTAAACCAAATTCTGTTCGAGTCAAGGGTTTTGGTGAAATGATTGAAGCTATTTTTGAGGGGCAAAAAACCGGGAGACTTATCACAAACCATCGTCTACATTTACGCTGTGAAGTTTCCTTTGAAGGTATATTTAATGTAGCGGAAAAATATGCAAATAATCCCCTTCTTTCTCTGATGTCTTTGATGGATCATACTCCTGGTCAAAGACAATTTGTCAGTGTAGAAAAATATAAAGAATATTACATGGGAAAATATGGAATTAGTGAAGCAGAAATGAATAAATTTATTGCCCATCGTCAAGAAACTCAACAACAATATGCTCCCCAAAATCGTCAAGCATTAGTTGAGCTGGCAAAACAACATGAAATTTCTCTAGCTTCCCACGATGATGCAACAATAAATCATGTCAAAGAAGCGGTAGAAAATGGTGCAGTATTAGCTGAATTTCCGACAACTTTAGCAGCAGCAAAAGAAGCTCATAATTCTGGATTACAAGTTTTAATGGGTGCGCCAAATTTAGTATTAGGAGGCTCCCATTCTGGCAATGTATCAGCAATGGAATTGGTGGAGCAAAATTTAGTGGATGTAATTTCTTCAGATTATGTACCTCGGAGTTTATTGCAATCTGTTTTTTTAATTAGTCATAAAACTGATAAACCCTTGTATGAAGCGATGAAATTATTTACAAGTAATCCTGCTAAAACTATTAACTTGTCTGACGATAGGGGGAGTTTGGAAGTTGGCAAACGTGCTGATTTAATTACGGTACATGATGATGGAATTGTTCCCCATTTAACCTCAGTAGTTATTAATGGTCGTCGTGTTGCTTGAACCGTTGCTTTTGGGGAAAGGAGAATTTTTTCCAGTTTCCCTCTGATAGTTATTGGCAAATATCAAACCTCAAATGAATAAAATAGCCCCAGGTATAAAAATTAATGGGGTGATTACCCCTGGCCAAATTTCACAACTGGTCTTAAAATTTTTATAGTAAATTGGCACTATTGTCAAATAATACCTAGTCAATGGTTAAGGATCGTGAATTAAATAAAATCGGAAATACCTGGTTTGCTGCTCTGATAATTTTCCCTAGGAAAAAGGCATAATTGATAATATGAGTTATTTAGCCTGCTTTTAAAAAAGTGACTTTTCCCTTGAAATAGGCAGATAATTTATACCATTTATCATGCATTAATGCTGCATCGTGACAACTACTTAATACTTTGGTATTTTTCCCTAACACCTAACGCCTTGTTTCAGGATATGTATCAAACTTTTTGAGATTTGGTATTAGAGTGCCTGAGCTTAACTAAATGAACTGCAAAAAGCAATCTAAAAATAACGGTATAATTTTTATTTGCCGTCAAAAAAATAAGCGGTAAATCTGCTTCATCAACTCCTAAGAACTAATTTTTTTCATAATTCCCGAACACAAAATAAACATGAAACTAGATATCGAGACAATCCTCAAAATTCTCTCCGTTAAAGGTCATTACCAATACGGTCAAGAACCTGTTAGTCAACTAAAACACGCCCTCCAATGTGCCACTTTAGCAGCACTAGCAAGAGCTAGTAATGAACTAATTGTAGCTTGCTTATTTCACGACTTCGGACATCTAATTCACTACCTAGGAGAAGATGCAGCAAACAAAGGTATTGACGACCATCACGAATATCGTAGTATAAAGTATTTAAAACATTTATTTGGAGAAGCTGTAACAGAACCAATTCGCCTTCATGTTGAAGCTAAACGTTATCTTTGTGCAATAAAACCTAACTATTTTGCAGCTTTGTCACCAGCTTCTCAACAAAGTTTAGAATTACAAGGTGGAGCATTTTCTAGTGATGCTGCAGCCCTATTTATTCATCAACCCTATGCAGAAGATGCAGTACAATTAAGAATTTGGGATGACAAAGCTAAAATTGTTGGCATGAAAACCCCTGATTTAAAATACTTTACTAAAATAATCTATCAAACTACGATTATTAGTAATATTGGCAATATTATGAGTAATAAATTTTCCTTGAATTGACTAGGAATAAGAAATCCAATTACTGGAAATAGGCAGTAGAAATTTGCTATAAACAAGTGGGGGGATTTTATTGGTAATATTGTAGTAAATTAGAAGAGATTTTGGCAGCTTTTCTCCTATATAACAATCCGATCTGAATTGTGAGATATTCTAGGTTTTTAGGCAACAGTTCCCGAAGGCAAAAGGCAGCAGAGAAGAAGGAAAAAAATGTATATACATACATACATAACATAACCCCTATATTCTCGACTTTTATGGAAAAGTAAAATTCCCACATCTGACTTCTGACTGCTATAGTATTAACCATTGATTTTACATCCCACTTAACACCTAATTTAGTAAAGCAATAATTAATTATGACTGTAGAGATTTTGATCTAATTCGTTTCCCTTTGCGTCAGCAAAGCTATAGCTTTTCTGTCACCAATGGATAAGACCCCGTCCTTAAGGACGGGGTTTAAATTACAAATTTTAGATCTCATCCAACCAAGAAAGGTTATAGTATCAATTCGAGTTGTTTTAACCAATCAATTGTTAGTACAAAAAATCAGATGAATGATTTCCCAAAAATAACCCATATTATCTACGACCTAGACGGTTTACTTCTAGATACAGAATCAATTCATGCTCAAGTAAACCAAGAAGTAACAAGCCGTTACGGCAAAATCTTCGACAAACATACTAAATGTAAAATTACTGGCAGAAAATCTATCGATTCTGCCAGTAAAATTGTAGAACTATTAGAACTACCTGTCACTCCCGAAAATTATCTTCAACAAAGAAATAATCTCACATATCAACGCTTTCCTAAAGCAAAACCAATGCCAGGTGCAGTTCAGCTCACCCAACATTTATATCAAAATAAAATTCCTCAAGCCGTAGCCACCAGTTCTTCTCGTGAACCATTTAATTTAAAAACAAAAAATCATCAAGAATGGTTCCAATTATTTAATTATATTGTTGTCGGAGATGACCCTAATCTCAAACGTGGAAAACCAGCGCCAGATATTTTCTTAATAGCTGCCAAAAGATTAGGAGTTTCCCCAGAAAACTGTTTAGTATTTGAAGACTCTTTAGCAGGAATGGAAGCCGCCTTAGCCGCAGAAATGTCCGTAATAGTTGTGCCCGATCCTGACATGGATAAAAACTTATTTCATTCTGCCCATCAAATTCTCAATTCCCTCACAGAATTTCAACCGCACTTGTGGCAACTGCCATCATTTTTATAGGCATACCTTATCAAGTATATATTTTTAAAATAATGATAGTATATGTGAAAAATAGTTTTTTATTTATACAAACCCACTAAAATAATCATGGTATTTACTAAACCTATTCGTTTTATTTACTCCACATTCGGCTTTACTCTCCCGATTATGGTAGCTTTAACACTTTTACAACAACCACTTAATGCTCAACCTGAAGAAACTGTAGAGCCAGAAAACCTTTCTCCTATTCCAGTTCAGCCAATACAACCCACCCAACCTGAAAATGCTCGTCCTTTAGATCCACAAAATAGTCTTCTAAGTCTTCAGGGGGGAAAACGCTTAATGAGCGAAGCTGACAATGCCATTGCTTCGGAGGATTATGCTTTAGCCAACCAGAAACTTCAAGAAGCTCGTCAAATATTTAATCAACTTTCTAATTTCCATACTCAACTAGCTGCTAGTTTTTCTGGTATTGATAATCGTTTAGCGGATGACCAACGTAGCAAAGCTCTGGACACTGCCCAGATGAGAGACCAGGCAACTTATCAGTTAGCCCTCGTCCACCGGGCACAAAACCAACCGGAATTAGCAGTACCATTACTGGTTCAAATTATTAGCTCTCAGCAACCCACTCGCGATTTAGGAAAAAAAGCCTACCAACAGTTACTAGAGTTAGGATTTGTGGACATTCCCTATCCTAGATCCTCTGGAGATGACCAATCTCCTGAGTCATCCCAATCTCTTAATTAAAATGTAGAATAACAATACTGTTACAGGGGAGGTTAATAATGAATCTACAGCAAGTTGAGGCAATGATTAAAGATAAGTTGCCAGATGCTCAGGTAGAAGTCCAAGATTTAACAGGTGGTGGAGACCATTTACAGGCCATTGTTATTTCATCTGAGTTTGAGGGGAAAACTCTGGTTAAACAACATCAAATGGTTTACGCTGCCGTACAAGAACCAATGGCTTCTGAAGCTATCCATGCTTTGGCTTTGAAAACTTATACTCCTCAAGAGTGGGAAACAGCAGGGCAAACTGCTTAATTTTTGCCTTTGGGTTACAACGCAGACAGGATTATTTGGCTACATCAGCGATAATTAATCAATTCTGATAATTTGCCCTCATAATTTGCCCTAAAATATCAGGCAAATCAATAGTATCTATAATCAAAAAAGCGATCGGCTATCAGTTAAACAGATAGGCCCATAGATCTCGGTTGGCTAAATACTAAAGGCTGAACGCTTCAATGACCATCTACTAAGGAAATAAACATGACTCTAACTCCAGAATTGAAAGAAAAAATCGATAACTTGGTTACTCAGAACAAAATTATGGTTTTTATGAAGGGGAATAAGCTGATGCCTCAGTGTGGTTTCTCTAATAATGTAGTACAAATACTGAATACTTTAGGAGCAACCTATGAAACTTGCGATGTGTTAGAAGATCCAGACATTCGTCAAGGAATTAAGGAGTATTCTAATTGGCCTACAATTCCCCAACTTTATATTAGTGGTGAATTTATCGGAGGCTCTGATGTGGTGATTGAAATGTATAACAAAGGTGAACTAGAGCAGAAGGTAACAGTTGCTATAGCCTCCTAGAAATATCGGAATTTGTAACTCTAAAACTATAAAAAATGAAGGGTATGTAATCATGCCCTTCATTTTTTATCTGAACTATTACCTAGACTTGTCAGCTAGTAATAATCTACTTCAGCTTCAGCTTGAGGTTGTAATGACATTTCAAAATTTGAAGGGTCGTATATGTAGCGAGTCGTTTCTTCCTCCAATCTATTGATTAAAAATGGTTCTATCGCTTTGGAGATTCTCAGGGATGCTAGGTAGCCATCTAAATATATACGCATCTCCTCATAGCGATAACCACGGTTCCACATTTCGACGAGGGCGTCGGTTAGTTTTTGATAGTGGCGGATTGTTAGAGTGTCAGTTAGCATTGCCTTCTTGTTCTCAGGATAAATGGTTAGATTTTCTATTAGAACCTAGTTTTAGGTTAATATTATTTTCTTTTTAATGCAACTTGTGCTATTTATTTTTGAGATTAGTCTGAACAAACTATCAAGTTAGTATTACACATTACAAGAACACTTCTAGCTGGGCAATTTTTCTATTATTTTGTTCTACTACTTCTATTATAAAACATTTTCCGGAAGCCTCTCAACTCTTTAGTAGAGTTAGAAATAGATTTATTCCCAGTCTGTCTTCTCTCTACAATAGATTTCTCATATTTTCCGTTAGTCTTCGCAAAAAATCCCAAAATATTGACTTGGAAAAAATATAAAATATGTGATATAATAACCATTCTTGAGTAATATATCTAATCTGTATATTAAATTTATCCCCAAAAAATGGGTAATCCTAAAATAGTAAGGATATCAGAACTCCAAGCTAACTTCGGTGTTCCCTATCCCCTATTCGGGTCAGTTCTGATCGCAGAGCTGTTGCCCTGCTCCCAGTTAAGCTTTTCCCTACTACCGATCGTTACTTCTTTAGCAGTACCTAGATTTTAAGTACGGAATAATCCCCTCGCCAATAGGTACGGGGGGCCTCAAAGAGAAGTCTGTTACACAGAAATTTTGGATGAGAGTAACGTATGTTACAAACATATAACAATAATTTATGTTATCTTAGTGGCGGCTAACTATAATAATTATAAAGGAAACTATTTTCAGTGGGAGATGCTTGTATCTTAATTGTAGAAGGGAATCCGCATCTGCGCTCCCTACTTGGTTGGCATTTGCAGCAATCAAAGCACTGGGTACATCAGTCAGCAAATGTCGATCATGCGAAAAAATTAATATACAGTCATTGCCCAAGTCTAGTGATTCTGGAAACTGACCTACCAGATGGAAATAGTCTAGAATTTTGTCAGTGGCTTCAGCAACAGCAACAGTGCTTAATTTTAATGCTATCCTCACGCATAACTGAAGCGGATATTGTAGCAGGGTTAAAGTCAGGAGCAGATGACTATCTCAGTAAGCCTTTTGGTATGCAAGAGTTTATGGCCAGGGTAGAAGCACTACTACGTCGTCGCAGAACTATTACTTGTACTCCACCCATTAGCTTAGATTATGGTGACTTGATTATTGACTTGGTACACCGTAGAGTTAGACTAAAGGGCAATCTGATTGATTTAACTCCACAAGAATTTAATCTACTTTATGTCCTAGCTCAAGCAGCAGGAATTCCCCTCACTCGTTCAGAATTACTACACAGAGGATGGCCAGATTCTATAGATAATCCTCGTACCATAGACACCCATGTACTATCTTTGCGGAAAAAAATTGAAATTGACCCTCGCCAACCTAGTCTAATTCAGACAGTCAGAAATGTAGGTTATAGATTTAATCGAGAAATCTTAACTATGGGTCAATGGGAAGATAATTATCAAAGTTACAAACAACCTCAAGAAGTTGCACCTGCTTAAACTAACTCCATTCTTCAGTTTCTTGGGCTTGTGCTTGGATGATATTATGGCGTAATTTAACCCAATCAACTTTCATACTGGGAGATTCTGCTATTAATTCTCCTCGTTCTAGATGTAGTAGCTTTGTACAAAACTGTTGGGCTAAATCTATTTGATGAGTTACCATAACTACCGTTACTTCACTTTCTGCTAAAGTTGCTAATACCTGTATCACTCGATTAGCAGTACCAATATCTAGAGCTGAGGTAGGTTCGTCCAATAAAAGAATTTTGGGTTGAATTACAGCAGCACGAGCGATCGCTACTAACTGTTTTTGTCCCACCGAAAGTTGTAATTCTGACCTGGACAACCAAGATGCAGGAATATTTAACTGCTGTATCCAATATTCGCACCTTTGCTGGATTTCTGGTTGCTTTAGTCCTCTAAGTTTTAAAGGATAGGCGATCGCTTCTGCTACTGACATTCCCAAAAGTTTTGACTCCTGTAATACCATTGTCACTTCTTTTCGCAGTTGGGTTACAGGAATTTTGCCGTACTCCTGGTTATCTAAGTAGATATAACCAGAAGTAGGAGAAGTCAATCGATTTAATAATCGTAACAGGGACGTTTTACCCGCTCCAGAAGTTCCTACTACAGCGACCCTAGCACCTTTTTCTACAGCAAAAGAAATATCTTTGAGTAAATAGTGGGAGCTAACTGGGATGGTCAAACTTACTTGGTCTAAATATAATTGAGGCTGCTGCTGTTCCATTTTTTAGCTAGGAAATAGCGATCGCATTGGAGATAGTCCAAGCATCTACTAATAGTAACAGTATGGTACAACCGAATAAAATAAAATACATCCAAGGTTGTGATAAAGGACGTACATCAGTTGTATCTATACCTGTCTTTGCCTCTACTATCCGAACCAGCTTGGCAAAACCCACTACTCGCATGGGCAACAAATAACCTTCTCCAGAATTATTCACAAAATAGTAGACTAGACCACCTTGACCTGTAGTCCGAGGTTTGAGAGCTTTTATTTCTGCCCAAGGCAAATACCAACCTTTGCGAAACAGGTCTGGCACCCAGGCTGGGTAGGATACTTGAATTGCCTTGTCATTAATTATTACTCGTTCTGTTAGAGCTGCGTATAATGCTACGGCTCCTAGTATTAGTCCTACTCCTAAAATAACAGGAGGTACTGGCGCATTTGTCGCTTGAGATAAAAAAGGCAAAGGTAGCGTCAATGCAATATACAAACTTAAAAGGGTTACTTTAATTACAGGAGAAATTCTAAATATCAACGTTTCTGAGTGTTTGTTTGTTGTCATAGTTACTAAATCTATAGAAAAATATTCCTTGACCTAGTTTTAATTAAGTGTTACCTTAACGGGGTGAACTACAACACCCTCTATCCCATTGCTAAAAGCGTTTGGGACTGCTTTTCGTAATATGTTTAAACTTCCATTGACATCAGC
>CAJICP010000849.1_pt1 | contig 11888 bp, 9 predicted proteins | sample 9199641 | NCBI WGS metagenome assembly CAJICP01 (sample SAMEA7708340, study PRJEB35096) | sediment metagenome | biome: marine neritic benthic zone biome [ENVO:01000025]; feature: sediment [ENVO:00002007]; material: shallow marine sediment [ENVO:03000034] sea grass bed [ENVO_01000059] ... | reverse complement strand
CTCGTAAATCTAAGCCACCCAATTCGTAAAATATATGTTGCCAGGTTTGGGCCAATAGATAGTCTGCTTGAACGGGCGATCGCACGGAATGTTGAATTAAAGTTTGGACTATCAAACCATAGCGACAGAAAATCGCTACGAAGTATTTTCCTTGGTCTGGATAATTTTGAAATAGGGTTAGTAGTTCTTGGTCACTGTGATGGAAAAGTGATTTTACTATGGGATGATTAGATTCGGGAAATTTGTAAGTTGGCTCTGCTTTTAGCATGATAAATTAGGTTAATCTTAATTAATCTGGTCAAACCACTATTAATTCTAAAATATAAATTCCTTTTACTGAATCAATATATTCGATCCATAGCTCTTTTTCCTCCCCACTGTTCAACAATTTTATCATCGTATTCATCAGCAATTTTTAAAACTGCTTTGACAGATGCTTCTAATTCTGGTTTATCACAAGTCGAACCAACTATTGTATGTTCAAATATAATATTATCATCTTCATCTATGCCAAAAGCACCAAAGCGCATTTTACTATTTTCTCGTAGTAAAAATTTCATCAAATCAGGTTTCAAATTAACATTCGTCACAACAGATGAGCGAGTATGAATAATTGCCTCATCATCTCCCCAAGGAAAGACAAAGACCTCAACCAAGGCAGAACCCATAAACAAATTAACACCAGGTAAATCTTGTCTGGCGCAGGGAAATTTATCAAATAATTCTCTCATCCACAGACAAATTTTGTTGTAGCAAGCTTTTTGTGTATTCGTCTCAAATTTCATAATTTTTTTCCTTAGCAGTATAATAAGTGGATATCTCCTAGGAGTCAGAAGTCAGGAGAGAATAGAGAAATATTTTCATTATATCTGCAATAGTGCTAACTACTGAAGCCAAATAATTGGACACTCGTTAGACACCCTCTGGATAAATTGTGAAAACGGTTAAATATAATCTACAATAGACATGTGAAAAAGAATAAACGAATTGCAGGAGTAGGGAACTCGTAAACAGGGAAGATATTTTTAGGAAAAAGGTACGAAAAAAGATTTTTAGGGTGACTTTTGCTTGATTGAGCTAATGTAGAAATCTTGCATCCATAGTCCCATACAATGGTTTAATAAAATTATTTATTTTCTGGAGATATCTAATAACAGAAAGCGAAAACCAAGCTAATTAAATTAAATAATCAGGCTTGAAATCCTGTACAAAACTCGTATATAGTAGATAATTGCTATCCTGACGGACTGCTCCGCAAACGCAACTCTTGCAACCTTCGGGTAATGGTAAGTTTAGCAGAACGGATTATTTCCCCCTTCCCTGTCAAGGGGACTTCGACTAAAGTAGCGCTCGTGTTTTTCGGACCGTAGCTTCTTAGCTCCAGGTTTCCAAACTATTGAGGATTTTTTAGATGAGTGAAATATTAACGCCTAATTTAGTAGCCCAAATTCTTACTATATTGGGGTCTGTAGGTTTTTTATTACTGGCTATCCAAGCATTACAACTATTAAAGCAATAGTAAAATTCGTAAATCTATTTTGATCGAGCACTTATAGTTGTTGGGTTGCGTCTCACTTGCCTACCTACAGTATTATAACTGATTATCCGAACTCGATCGGGACTTACGCACACGAACCCACCCTGTTTTTTCGTAGATGTCTATTAGACATCACCGATAATTCACCTGAACCCTCTGTAAAAAGGTTGTTAAATCTTAATTTCCGGAGAGGTCTATTGTTTAAACCAACGATTTCTCATATAAACCGGGTTTCGCGTGCGTAAGTCCTAAAGATGTAGCAAAAATGCGTGATATTTGGTATTACTCCAATGGTTTGACTCCAGGAATTTCGTACTGACCCTTATTTTTGTACTTAACTTTCTAATCTTAAAAAATGTACTCGTCCAGAGGCTTCACCAACAATAATATGTACTCCATCTGCTGCCACAGCGCAACATTCCAAGGAACTCTCCCCAGTAAAATCGGCAATTACCTGTCGCGTTTCTAAGTCCCAAACCTTAAGAGTATTATCATCAGATGCAGAAATCACCAGATTGCCATCTGGTGTTACTGCAATGGAACTCACCCAGTCAGTATGACCACTTAAGCTGAATAATTCTTGTACCGTTTCCAAACACCAAACCTTAATAGTTTTGTCAAAAGAACCCGAAATAACTCGCTTGCCATCTGGTGTTACTGCTAACGCCTTTACCCACCCAGTATGACCAACTAATGTAGCAACTTCCTCTTCAGTTTCTAAACACCAAACCTTAATAGTTTTGTCAAAAGAACCCGAAATAACTCGCTTGCCATCTGGTGTTACTATAACTGCACTTACCCAGTCAGTATGACCTCTAAGGGTACAAACTTCCTGTAATGTTTCTAAACTCCAGACTTTGAGAGTTTGGTCAGATAAACAAGCGATCGCTTGCTTGCCGTCTGGTGTGACTGCCACAGCAAAAATACATCTATTGTCACCCTCTATAGTCAACAATTCCTGCGCTGTTTCCAGACTCCAAATCTTGAGCATGTTATCATCTGAAGCTGAAATAATCCGTTTATTTGGTAATGCTGCGACAGAATTAACTCTATCCGTGTGACCTTTAAGAGTACAAATCGATTTTGTTGTGTTCAAATTCCAAACTTTGATGGTATTATCCCAAGAAGCTGAGACTACTTGTTGCTCTGGCAACACAACTGCTGCATTCACCCTATTAGTATGTCCGATCAGGGGAGAAACTTCTTGAGAAGTACCAAGACTCCAAACTTTGAGGGTAAAATCATCGGAACCAGAGATTAAGCGTCCATCTGGCAAAACGGCAACTGCATATACTGAGTCAGTATGACCTTTGAGAGGAAATAACTCTTCTCCTGTCTGGAGACTCCACACTTTGAGAGTGTTATCAGAAGCAGCGGAAATCATTCGTTTACTATCTGGAGCTACTGCTACTGCATTTATGCCTTTGGTGTGACCTTTGAATGTAAAAATGGTTCTTTTGCTGTTAATATCCCAGACTTTAATTGTGTTATCTGAAGAACCGGAAACTACTTTTCCTCCTGGCAGTGTAGTTATAGTTGTGACTCCACCTGTGTGACCTGTGAGTGTAAATAGTTCTTCTCCTGTCTGGAGACTCCACACTTTGAGAGTGTTATCGGATGAACCTGAGATGATTTCCTTGTCAGACAATACAGCGATCGTATTTACCCAACCTTGATGACCTGTGAGGGTAATTTCTGCCTTTTGTGTTTCGAGATTCCAGACTTTAATCGTATTGTCTGAAGAACCAGAAATTACTCTGCCATCTGGTAATGCTGCGACTGCTCTTACTGCTCTAGTATGACCTTTTAGGGTGACAAATTCTTGTGTTGTTTCTAGGTTCCAGACTTTAATAGTGAAGTCATCAGAGCCAGAAATTACCCATTTATCATCTAGTAATGCTATGGATCTAATTCTAGCAGTGTGACCAATAATGGTACTAATTTCTTTGCCTGTTTCAGAATTCCAGACTTTGAGAGTGTTGTCCGAGGAGCCAGAAATTACCATTCCTTCGCGAGTGACAACTACTGCATTCACCCAGCCAGTATGACCGATCAAAGTTCGTAATAGTCTACCGCCAGGTGGTGTGAGACTTGGCGCAGTCGGTCTTAACCAGGGGGTTAGTTTCCAGGATTTTGCTTGTTGTAGCATTTTCTGAATTTCGGGTATTTCAAAAGATAGCAGTCGCCCCCACAGTTGCCCTGCTAGCTGTGTTTTATCTTCGACAAGGATATGAGATGATAGTTCAATTGCTCCTTGAATTAATTTTAGGGTTTTTAGTTTTTCACTTGATATCCAGACATCGGAGTGCATAGCTTCCTCATAATCATTTAGTAGATATTCTACTCCGAATAAATATAGTCTTGATTCGATAAAATCAAAATCTGTAAGTAAACGATGCAATTGTTCTGTATCGGCTTCACTTACTAGAAAACTCGGTAAAGTTTCTAAAAGATACCGTTGATCTTCTAGGGGCATTTGAACTAAATTTTCCCTAAACTCACCCATTTCAATTTCCTTAGCTAAAAATAATTTTTCAGAATTCAAACTATACTGATTGATGAGAAAAAATTCATAAATACTTGAATTTTAGGCATTTTTGTAAACCATTCCTAATAGATTATTTTTGATTTGTTTTTCCATGCTTTCAATTTCAATTAATGATTCTACTTCTTGGACAATATCTTTGCGGTAGAGAAAGTCTTGAAATGCAGCGTGATATATGCTATATACTGGTTTACCTTCTGTTTGATAAATCCGCAGAAATTGTGCCCATTCATCCAGGATTTCTTGAACTGTTAAGGATATTTCTCCACTAAATTTGGCTAGCATTCCACAGGATACTGGTTTACGAGTTTTTGTGAGGAAATATATGATTTTTAGTTTGGTAATCGGCAATGGTTTAACATTCATTTTCATTCGATGCCAGTGTTGATCGTAGTATTTTTCTAAACCTTGGGGTAAACTTTCTAAGCTGATATCTCTATAGTTACCTTGCTCAATATCATCAAGTACATATTTTAAATACATGAAGTTATTTTCACTTTTGCTGGCTATAGATTTGACAAACTCTTCTAATGTTAATCCTCTTGCTTCAATCCATGCTTGAACTTCTGGTCGCTTTGTTCTTAGGCTAATAAATAGTTTAACATCTTCTAAACTTTCATTAGGATAGATCATTAAGTCAAAAATTTTCTGCGGTGCCGATACTACTAATGGTAGTGGGTCCGATCTCTTGGTGAGCAGAAAATAGACTCTATTGGGTAAATTGGCGGGTAAATATAGCACATTAGCCGCTCCACTCTGACTATTCAAGTCCACTTCATCTAGGGCATCCACTGCAATTATGAGTTGTTCTATTGGTAGTAGTTGGGCACTGACTTCGTTTAGTAGTTTTGATAGGAAGTTGCCATTGCTAATATTATCTGGGTGTAATGGTAGTTCATAAGGCAGATTATAGCTTTCAATTAACTGGGTACACACACTCTTAAGAAAATCTTCAGCCCTAGTTCTACCTTCTGATAATAGATTGAAATAGGCAACACAACCTGTGCGACGGACATATTCGGAAATGATTGTACTTTTGCCTACTCCTGGATCGGCTTCGATGATAAAATATCCTTTGGATTGGTTCTGGGTGAAATTGTCGATGGCATCAAAGACAAAACCTCGTCCCAGAAATCCTTCTGTTTTATCTGCTATTAGGGCGGCAAAGTCAGCAGGTATGGCTTGACTTTGTTTCATCTGTTTACTTAACAGTGATATTAACTGTTCTAAGTGGGAGTTAGCTCCTCCAATACCTAGAATAATTCTGTCAATATCTTTACGGTAATCTCCAACGAATTGATCTACTCTTCTCTCTATTTTATTGGTGACATCGACCAGACGACTGACATCTTCACCTGCTGTTGCCAACATATCGTGGACTAAGGCTTGAAATACTGTACTTTCTGTTCTTAGTTCGTGGCGAAATTGATGCACTGTAATTGATACTAATCTAGTTTCCACCAGACAATATAATTCTTTTGGAGCGTGTTTGAGCCATTTATCTTTACTTTGCAGTCTAGACATTACCATTTTTGTAATTGCCTGTTCTTCTCCTCCTTGAGGTAGATGAGTCATTCTGTGCTTCTGTGTCTGGACTAAATCTAAGATCATTAGTGCATCTTTCTCCATTTCTGTTAACCTAGCTTCAATTGTGGCTTTCTCTTGTTTCCACTGAGGTAGTTGTTGAGACTCTTTACGGATTACTTGCAAAGCTTTACAATATGAAGTTAGTAAGGCTGTCTGTATTACCTGATTCTTTTCATCAGCCTTCTTTGCTGCCCATTTACTTACCCAATGCCATGTGACACTGGTTACTTGTTCTAGTCCTGCACCCGCAAACAGGGTTAATATCTCTATGAGCATAGTTTAGTACCCTTGACTTATACCAGATTTAGTGATATATCCTAATATATTTAGTATCATAGCTTAACCTTATTATTTACCATAATTTGATATTTTTGGAAAGATAGATCGCTACAATTCTGGCTTTTTAGTCCAATTTAATTCTCTTTTCAGATTCATCTGTTGTTAATAGGATCGAGCTATAAATTATAGCAGTTTTCATTTAGCTAGACCATAGAGACTCTGACTTAAAGGCAGGAGGCACTTATGCTGAGGGTAGGAGTTATCTGTTCCATTAAAGTGAATTCCGCTATAAATGTTGAGTTTTTTACCTCTTAAAAGATCGATATATTTGCCCTAATAAAATTTCGTTGCTTTTATTACAGTTTTGATTGATTTTGGCAAAATTAAATTTTCTAACTTATCCAACAAAAAAAGGTTATATATATACCAATCAGTGCAACAATAGTATTGATTCAAAATTAATACGATTAGCAAGTTAATGGACATTATCGAATTTTTGAAGCTGAGTGTAGGTAAATGGTTTTCCCAACGGACGGTTCACAATTTTGTTTCTGGGGAGTTGCAAGCAGGTAAATCAGAAGTGAATGTTGAGATATTGGACAAAACTGACCCTACAGTAATCAAGTTGTGTGAACAAAATCAGGTTGACCCCATTGCAACTCAATTAATAGGGATGCAGATTAACTGGAATGGTACTAGCAACCGAGACCAAGTGAAGGAGGTTGGTTCAAAAATGCTGATACTTATTCCTAATTCTGATGATCCTAACCAAGGTATATTATTGCAAGATAGAGGAAACGGTAATAGTAATAAATTTAATGGTCGTTATGTTATGGGGAGTGATGAAGTTCTAACTTTGATCACTGAGTCGGAGGGTTTATACGCAGAAGAACGTTTCTGGTATCTAATGCCTAATTTACGATTACGCACCAGTGTGGTTAAGAAACCATTAGGTTTTGCTTTTGCTTCTTTTTGCTCGGAAATTCGCCGAGTCAAAAGTTAAGTTATATCATGTCTGTTTGAATACCCATAAATAAAGGTTTTAGGGAGCAGGAAGGAGGAGGTAGGGAGAATAGGGAAATTTGCTGTTGAAGCAAGAGGATAGGTTTTTTTCATCACTAATTAAACAGAGTTGATCTAACTACCAATTCCTAACCCCTAATTTCTGTTTCCTGACTTTAACTGTGCCAATTTATATAAATTACAACAACTGTCTATCCTGATTTATGACAATTAACTAACTGACACCTTAATACTAAACTCCACTTTACAAGTTAGCTTAGGATGGGAATTAACAAAGGCAATAACACAAAAGTGACACCTGATTATTTGGTCAGTTTATATAAAAAAACTGCCATAAATAAGGCCAAAAGTTGTGGGATATGTCTAAATAATTACAGTAAATAAGCTAGGATAAAATTATGGACTTAGCAACAATAATTAATTCCAATAATTACCAAAAAATTGACTTAGCTGGCTACTGCCATGTCTCTCCTCACTATCTACAAACTAGAGCGAGAATTAATTATCTCATTCAACGGTATCTTTCCCTAGACATTCTCACAGAAAGACTATTAGACTTACCCAGACAATTTAAAAATCCTCAACAAAGACCTTGGCAAAAAATTCATTGGCAAGCTATTAACAATAGTCAAATTATTGGTATCGAACCACAACTTTTTTTACAAGTAATTGCCTCTACTGTAGAAATAGAAGCTCCAATTCGTTCCTATTCTCAAGAAAGTTGGGCTTATTTACAAAAAGCTCATCCTCAACTTGCTAGATTTATGGGAGGTGTAGCTGATGAAAATGGGAAAATAATTGAAGTTGGGATTTGGGAAAAAGAAGAACGACAACACGCACCTGCTTTTAGCAAGATTTATCAACAACTTACAGGAAAAAAATTGCATCCAAAACCTAATACTGTTAAAGGTTATCAACCTACTGGAAATGTCAGGGCAGAAATATATAGTCATGGTTTGGGTAGAATTAGTACAGAATGGAGTGCCGTATCAATTTATTTATGGTTAATGTCACATTCTACAGGAGCATTACAAATGGCGATCGCTCAACCTTTACAAGATGAAGTTAATCATTTAGCTAAGTTTTGGGGCATAACAAGATGGGGTTTTAATGATTCTATTTTTCAGCGAGTTATTGGCGGTACATCTTGTCTAATTAGACTATTAAATCATCACCAACAAGAGCGGTCTTTTGGTCAAAATATTCTCAATTTTTCTCATCTCACACATGGTATTGAGATTGGTTATACTTTGATGAGGGTAATGATAAATATGTGTCGTTGGAGTTATCATATCAAAGCTGATGCTTTGAATCAAGTTTTTGGTAGTAGATAATAATGCCATAACTTACACAAACGCTCTCTCCCTTACCCCACTTTCTACTCCTCATTTTCTCGGTCAAGTTGCTTGGGGCGCGATCGCGCAGCTTGACTATTTTTTACAACTGCTTTAAGTTTAGTATAAAAATCTGTGTATTTAATGTTGTACTGAGTTGGTTGTACTGGGATCTGCTGCACCAAATTTTGAGCTTTATTTTTTGAGTTTGGTTCAAAGGGGTTGGAGGGTGGAGAAACAAATTTAGAATGCTCTGGCGGTTTCTCCTCTAAAAAGGTAGGGTTTGTTTTTGCTTGTAAAGACTGAGTATCTATCTGAGATGTCAAATTTGTGAGAACATTTCTAGTGATAATATTTTGAAATTCAGAGTTGAAATGATAAATAGGCTGACCACGACGTTCCCATAATGTCAAGATCTGCTGGACAGAGATAGCTTTGTAACGTCCGAGATATAATGCTTCAATAACTGCTAAAGAAAGCCACTCGACTTGATAGTTGTTCTGCCAACGAGCAATAAGCTGCTCGGAAGTTTCACAACCAAGGTCAAAATCATACTTAGTTAACAAAGCCTCTGCTAAAGCAGATATTGATGGCTCTTCTGTCATTTTGTACCTTTGACGTTTTGAAGCTTGAGACATTCTGCTAATTAAATTGTCAAGGTGCGAACACAACCTATTTATGGGTCCGATATCTCAACATATTTAACTATACTAAATCCAGTTTACCAGCTTTTATACTACTTTTTCTGTGACAAATAGACCTGCGGAATGTGGGCCGAATTGACATCCTCCCCACCCTGCTCTTAAGAGAGAGTGCGGGTCTTCAACCAACATTGAGATAAACGGCTCTGTGTTAATAATTGTTAACGAAGCTCAAAATCTTATTAATTATGGTAAATTCTGAAAATTGTTGTTATTTTTGAATTTTTTGACCATAGTTATATGGCTGTTAGTAACATTGCAGAAAAATTAAAAAAGACCTATGCCGATCGCTCCTACCAACACACGGTGATGATTACCCACAAGGGAACCCCCATCGCCTTTGCTATGGACGATCGACGACGGCTTTTTTATGCGGTACTTGACTTAAACGATACCGAGGGCAACAAAGGGGAGTTTGATGTAGCTTATTGGCCAGAGAACCCTTCCGAACTACAGTTTCCCAACGAAATTGAGCAGGTGGGTTTTAGCATCACAGGGGCAACACGAATGCCAGTGGTAAAGCTAGATACGAGGCAGGAAGTAGCCGATCCGACTATCTTGTTTCCCGAAGAGGTCGATCCATTTCTCTCTAGTACCGCCCGTTTGACGGCAGATGCCCCTTTTAAAGTATTTTCTGATAATCAACACATTTTCGTCTTTCGACAGGCGATCGCTAATAATCACTCTGATGCGGTGTATAAACTTAGTAACGGTGGTGTATCGGGAGATTTAAGCCGTAGTGACTTACAACAGAGCGATGGAAGTAACGTTCCTGTAGTAGATAGTACCCTGTTGTGCGATCGCTTCATTCTATCAGGGAAAAGGTTACAGCCTAACCGAGAGGTACGCTATCAACGTAGTCGCCATAAAACCAACCCTGCGAGCCAAACCGACAGCTTAGGGTCAAAAGACATGGAAGGAAACCCCTTCTATGAACCCACCCAAGAATTGGCATTTATTCGCAACTTAAGTAACGGTGGGTTTACCGTTTTGCAACTGCCAACTCAAGTGCAGGGGATAAAACGCTGGCAATTTTTTGCCCATAATAGTGCCACTGAGCGTATTGATGCCTTTAATGTAGAAGTTGCGGAAGATGGACTGTTTAACATCCAAGGGACTCAACTTTATACCAGTCCTGATCCCCAATACCGCAATGCTGTATTAGAACGAGAACCTGGAAGCGATCCCTTTACGGGTGCTGCCTTAATTCCTGTGTCTCAATCTACCAACCATGCAGAAACAGCATTAAATTTTGATGGGTCTACAAACTATGTAGAGATCGAACAGATACTTGTTTCGTGTTTCATGTCTCTAGTGACACGATTCGTATTGGGACCCGTTCCGAAATATGGCGTGGTTGGGATGGGACTAAGTATGCAGCTCTTGGTCAAGCTAACCCGACCTACTCGACGAGTCTTCTACGGGTGATTAAAGGTGAGTTTTGGAATCATTCGAGAATTGTTGCAATTGGTAATCTGATCAACCTCAAGCAAACAGAGCTTAACGCTCAGATCATATTAGTTAACGGTCTGCTTGCCCAGCAAGCACTTCTCCCCACAAAACAATCTCTTCTGTTACAGAAGCAGAATAGTCTGGCTGATAAAGAGAACCAGTTGGGGTTACTTACAGGAGGTGAACAAAACGAAATCTGCTTACCGATGGGATTAGTTCATATCGATCCCTCTGGTTTGACGGTTAATGGTAGCTTAATGAAATTTGCCACCGCTACTAATACCCCAACTCTATTGGATGCGGCAACAGGAGAGTTAAGCCTCTACTACCCCGATAATTCTGGGCAGTTTATGGCAGCATATTTCCAAACTTTGGTGGCTCGGACTAGGTTACAGTTCCCTGATAATAACGTGACCTTGTTTGCTCGTGTTGCAGGACGTAACACTATGAGTGCAACCATTAGTGATGGGAGTAGTGATGAAACCTGTACCTTAGCCATTACCAATAGCGATCGCGGAATAACTGAAACTTGGACTGACTTGCCTCCCCCAAGTTATTGGTTATGTAGAAGGTGCGCCCCCTGTACCAAGTGAAAACCTCAATCAAGCCATTATTGATGATATTACTGGGGTTTCAGAGGTTGAGGTAGTTGAGAGTGGCACAGTTACTTATAACTTGTCAGCTTCTAAGGAAGGTAGTTTTGATATGGGTTTCAGTGCTGCAGCCGCTATCACAACTCAAGGCAAAATTTCGATTATTACTGCTCCTTTGGGAATCGGTGTTGGGCAAGATGTTGATATTTCTACAGCAACGGGAATAAACGGTGACTTTAATACTTCTGATAGTTGGTCTAACGAAGAGAGTCTAGGAACCAGCATCAATAAGACCCAAAGTCTTGCTGTGTCCCTTGCAGGAAACTTTGAAGAAGCTGGCAAAGAAGCCAACCAGGCTATTGGTCCTCGTGGTATTCCTGAAAACATCGGTTTTGCTCTGGTACAATCTCAGACAGCCGATATTTTTGCCCTGCGTTTAGCTCACAACAATGCCTTGGTTTCTTTCCGCATGATGCCTAATCCTGATATTCCCATTGATTGGAATATCATTCCCTTCAAGATCAATCCTTTTTATACCAAGCAAGGAACCCTTGATGGTCGCATTGGCTACGATGAAAACGGTGCTGTAGTTCTTGACGAAAGCTATGCTAATGCTCGCGGTTACGGTGAATATAGCTACTTTAAACCCAAGGAAGCCTACACTATCCAAAAGCGCATCGAACGGGAACAGCAACGCTTACTTCATTATTACGAAAACTGGGATACTGAGGTGGCTGGAAAAGGACGAGTCATTGGTGCAGCCGCTGGTGCAGCAGCAGGAATATTAGCCGGTCCGATCGGTGTAGCAGCAGGTGCAGGTATTGGTGCGATGGTTGG
>CAJICP010000171.1_pt1 | contig 11956 bp, 14 predicted proteins | sample 9199641 | NCBI WGS metagenome assembly CAJICP01 (sample SAMEA7708340, study PRJEB35096) | sediment metagenome | biome: marine neritic benthic zone biome [ENVO:01000025]; feature: sediment [ENVO:00002007]; material: shallow marine sediment [ENVO:03000034] sea grass bed [ENVO_01000059] ... | reverse complement strand
TAGCGAAAAACCCAGATACTCATATTCAGTTTGCCTTAGCGAATTTAATGACAGCGTTGAAAGTTACTGAAATACCACCTGTACCGGAAATTAGTATTAATGAATTGTTGAAGCAGACTAAAGAATTAAATTCTGGTGTACCACAACTGCCACCTTTACCACCTGGGTTTGAAGTACCTATTCCTGATTTAGAACCGCCAATTTTTGAATTGACAAAAGCTTCAGAAAAGTCTGATGAAGATGTCAAAATTAGTTTAAATGAGCAGGAGAAAAAAGTGGTGGAATAGAGTTAGTTGAATAGGGAAAAATTGACAAAACTCCTGGATATTTGTTTTAGAGAAATATTCTAGGAGTTTTTGTGAATAGAAACTTAATAAATAATATGACAAAACCTAGATACGATGAATAGGAAAATGTGTCTCGTCATGGAGCAACAAGTGAAGGAAAGTGGGATTAAATGAGGAAAAAATAAGGATGGAACTTAATTAGAGTAGAACTAACCCCAGAGCATCCTATTCTGAAAGTTGATTGTGTTTTTGAAGGTAAAACGGAATTTCCTAAATCTTTTTATGATAAAGAGAAGAAATAAATTATGAATAAATACATTATTTTTAAAGCGGAAAAAGACGAATCTGGTTGGGAGTCTCGAAAACTAGAACATACTCAACAACTGACTCCTATACTAACCGAACATTTTGACTCATCGAATAAACCAATTCCAGAACCAGGGTAGGCAAATAGGAGCAAATTTCAGAGAATGATAAATAACTGAATATTTGCCCACCTTACAGATGTATTTCAACTATAGCACTAGGTATTTAGGTGTTTGAATTGTTGACATCCTCTGGTGGCCTAAAGGCACGGAGATTCCTACTGAGCCGTAGCTCTTCGGCGGGTTGACGCTTCTTAGGCTGCTGCTACTTTGACAGTATTCTTATGCTTGCCTCCACGTCCGCGATCGAGTTTCCGAGTGCCCCCCGGCAACTAAGACCCCGTCCTTAAGGACGGGGTTTAAATAGTTTAGCATATATTCAATTTACTTGCAAATAAAAAGTCGCCCGCTTATGGGCGAGGCTTTAAACCCAATTTTTCGGTAAATCCCAAAACTCACTCAGAGATTACTTTTGACTTTTAATTTTTACATTAGCGGATCTGTTAACCCCAACTCCTGAAAAGCAGCCAACCGCAACCGACAAGAATCACATACACCACAAGGTTTCTCTCCACCCGCATAACACGACCAAGTTTTTTCCCAAGGTACTCCTAAACTATTCCCCAATTGAATAATTTCAGTTTTTTTCATCTCAAGAAGTGGCGCAACAATAGCGATCGCTTCTCCCTCTCTCCCCTGTTTAGTTCCCAGTCGAAAGACTTCTTGCATTGCTTGAATATAGTCGGGGCGACAGTCAGGATAACCAGAATAATCTAAAGCATTCACCCCAATATAAACCCGACTGGCATTTACAACCTCGGCATAAGCAAGGGCAAAACTTAGGAAAATAGTATTCCGCGCCGGAACATAAGTAATAGGAATATTTTGGGACATTTCCTCAAAAGAGCGATCGCTTGGTAAATCAATTTGATGATCGGTTAATGCCGAACCGCCCCATAATCTTAGGTCAAAACTAACAACATGATGTTCTGCTACACCGACACTCTCAGCAATTTTTTTAGCTGAGTCTAACTCTCGCCGATGGCGTTGTTGGTAGTCAAAGGAAATAGCATAACATTCACAACCATCAGCTTTTGCTTGATACAAAACTGTTGAGGAATCTAATCCCCCTGATAATAAAATAACTGCTTTCATTGTTCTATTAATCACTTAATTATACAATTAAATTTAAGTAAAGTCAAGTAGGGTGCGTTAGCGGAACCAAGTGGAGCGTAACGCACCGTTAGTTAGTTAGTTAGTAAGAATTTGGGTGCATTCTGCTGATTTTCAGATGCGTTACGCTATCGCGCTTCAGCACCCTACAATTCTGACTCCTGTCTCCTAATTTTCTAATCATAACTATCAGAACCATCATAAAAATGAAGTCTACCATAGCCAAGAAAATGACCATGAGGTTTTTCTCCTACAGGAAAAGCGGTTACTCCAAATAGATATATCCCCCCATATTTGGGTGTCCGAACTGGACGCAAACCAATTGTAAAAGTTTTGCCTGGAGGTACTGGAGGGTTGAGGGTTACTGACACAGTATTAGTTTCCTTGTCGATCGCCACTTCCTCAACTGTCAACTGTTGACCTTTATCCCGATGGGTTCCTTCAAAAGCGATAATTTTGTCTGGGTTATATCGAATATTGCCAGGACCTTCAGTTTTGCGAATAGTCACCCGTTTCAGTGCTACTCCAGCATCAGGCGATAAGCTCAGAGTAAAGTAATAGGTGGCGCTCCAGACATAGGTCTCGCTACGGGTAGTTACTGCTTTAACTAGACGAGGCGGTTGGGCAAAATAAACTGTACCATCTTTTGTCTGAATTGCTAAAGTAGGAGTCAGGAAGAAGAAAAAAGAAAGAAGGAAGAGGGAAAAATTTTTCATCTTCAGAAATTAAGATATAGTAATTTAGCTAAACACCCAAATTAGTGAATTATAGAGTTTTTAATCTTAAATACGGCCTCAAAAGCAAGTTCATTAATTGATAATAGATAATGAACAATGGATAATTACCTCTTTAACAAAGGATAATGGATAATGGATCATGAAAACTCTCTATTTAAACCCCGTCCTTAAGGACGGGGTCTTATTAGGAGAGGCTTTCAACCTAGGCGGGATTAATTATCAATTTATTTGTAACAATTTAATAATTGTCTATCAAACCTTTCAATCCCTGGCGCAGATAGCTCCTACTTCTTAAGTTCAATTTCCACCTAAAGAAGTCTGGTTACATCGGAACATACCATAAATATTTTCAATCAAACAAATAAACCATAATTCTCGACTCAGCTATATTTTATTAAGTGCAGCTTCATCAAGAAATGCTATAAGATCGAGGAAACAAAAAAGCACTCTTGCTGATAAGTTACTATTTCCTATAATTTCGGCACTAAATCTACTTCACACCATTTTCTGTACAAACAGCATCAAGAGGTCTATCCCAGGAATCTATAGGTAATTGTTGTAAATAAGCAAATTCAAACACAATCCCCATAGTAGGTTTTGATGCCCATTCTTGGTTACTTAGCATCCGGTCATAAAAACCACCACCATAGCCTAAACGATAACCATTGATATTACAAGCAACAGCAGGAATTAAGATTAAATCTACTTCTGATGGCTGTAATAATGGTGCATTTGATTCAGGTTCTAGAATACCATAAGCACCTTTTTGTAAAGAATTTTCTGGTTGCCAAATATGCCAAGATAAAGATTTTTCTACACAGCGTGGAAACCCCCAAGTTTTACTGAAAAATGTTGATTTTTCTCCCGTATTTGTAAATAATAAACTCAGGTCTGGTTCCTGACGGAAACTAAAGTAAGCTAAAACAGTTTTAGCTGTTTGGAATAGGGAGAAATTTTGTAAGTTCCGACACAGGCGATCACTCTTTTCTCTCCATTCTGTCTCAGACATAGACCGACGTTTTTTTAACAGAGAGTTTCTTAATTCTTTTTTGAGCATTAATCTGCTAAAGTTACAATTAGAACAGTAAACTGGGTAAATTTTGACTTATCCAGACTAACCCTTAAATTTTCCCTGTTTGGCCACCCTACAACTTAATTATTCTTCTTCATTTGCATTAGCACTAGATAGAGAAAGAATATCCAGTGATAATTGCTGAGGTAGTTGATCGAGTTGGAAATATTGATGAAACTTATCTGTGACTTGTAACCAATAAGAACGAGATTCCTTTTGACGACGTTTACGCACAAAGCCCAACGCTACAAGTTCTGGAACGTGCTGATAAACTCCCGAACCACGAATATCTACTAATTCTGATTGGGCAATACCTCCTTTAAGAGCGATCGCTGCTAAAGTCCTCAGAGCGCCCACTCCTAACTCTGGTTGAATCAAGCTTTCTATCAACTCAGTAAAAGTTGGTTTGAGTTGAAGACTGTAGCCTTTTTCAGTTTCTAGAACCTCTAAAGCAGTATGTCGATGGGCATATTCAGACATTAATTCGATCAAAGCATCTTTGACTTGGCCACGCTCGCACTTGGCAATCTCAGCAATTTCAGAAATGGAGAGGGGTTGTCCCTTGAGATATAAAATTGCCTCGATTTTACTAGGAAGGCTATACATTTAGTATCATTATCCTTACCGTAATTTTACTGTCATCAGAAAACTTCGCCAATCCAGAAAGGGCGAAGTCGTATAGGCCGATTTTATACCATATAGTCGCTATTACGTCAAGTTTAGAATTCCAGGCCAATAAATATAATTAGTCCAATATCAAGGAATATCTTTGATTATAGCAAAATTTATGGTATAATAAAAGCTTGTGTGTGTAAAATCAGTGCAAGTCCATGCCAAAACTAAAAACTCGCAAATCAGCAGCTAGACGCTTTAAAGCTACAGGCAGTGGCAAAATCAAACGTCGTAAAGCCTTCAAAAGCCATCTGTTGGAGCATAAAAGCTCCTCTCGCAAGAGTAATCTGTCGAAAATGACTCTTGTCCATGAGACTAATGAAGAAAATATACGGCTAATGCTTCCATATTTATAAAATTAAATTAGGAGGAATCTTAGCCAATCATCAAGCGCGCCAAGTCAATTGCAGAGCAAGGCTTTGACGAGTTCCGAAGGCATACCTCGCCAATCCGACAGCTTCCCTATGAGTACAAATATCAATAGTACAGGTCTGAGATTATTGTCGTTAAGAGATTATATCCTGATGTAGAGGTTTGAAGACCAAACCCCTACGCTCAAATTGTGGCCACTTTTTGGCTGTCGCCGACATGAACAGGATATGCCTTGAAAGCTTAGAACATACAACTGTCCTAAATGTGGTCTATCCATTGACCGAGGTTTGAATGCCTCAATTAATCTTAGAAATACGGTCAGCTTGACCATTGATACCTGTGGATGAGTAACCGCCGACGGCCTCAGTTGAATCACCAGGGACGTTCCATGGAATGTCCGTACAACAGCTAATTATCACTTTATGTGACGTATTGTATCAATTTTATGGAGCAGAAAAATTATGACTAGAGTCAAAAGAGGTAATGTTGCCCGTAAACGCCGTAAAAAAATTCTCAAACTAGCAAAAGGATTTAGAGGGGCACAATCTAGACTATTTAAAGTTGCTAACCAACGAGTAATGCAGGCATTACGGAATGCCTATCGCGATCGCCGTAAACGCAAACGGGACTTTCGTCGTTTGTGGATTACCCGGATAAATGCCGCAGCTCGTTTACAAGGTATGAGCTATAGTCAATTAATTGGCAATATGAAAAAAACCAACATAGCAATTAACCGTAAAATGTTAGCACAATTAGCAATTTTAGAGCCTGAAACTTTTGCGAAAGTTGTAGAGTTGGCAAGTCAAGCCAAAGAATGATAGAAACTAGAGGATTTTGGGAGTAGGGGAGAGACTAAAAATTCTCCCTCTCTTAAGAAGACTCTTCACTTCAGATTCCCGTTTCTCAACTATCTCTCTCACAAACTTATAAAAAATACTATTAAGATGGGGTGGAACAGATAGGAAATCTGTTATCCTATGAATAAAATTAAAATTAATCCTGGGTAAAGATTATGGATGGAGCTCTACCAGTTTTATACTTATTAATACTGCTAATATTATTGTCTATAACAGCTATATTTGTTATTCTTCAGATTACTAAGACCAGGAAAACTGAAAGTCAGCTTTCTAAGTTGAAAAATAAACTGACAAAAGAACAGGGAACAGTAGATGAATATTATCAGCTTGCCAGTATATATGTAGAAAAAAAATTATATGTTCAAGGAGTTGAATTGTTTCAAAAAGCTCTGAAATTAAAAGACAAAGAAAATCTAGAAAATTTTCCGAAAGTTTATAATGCTCTTGGTTTTGCCTACTTCGTTCAAGAACAGTATGATATTGCGATTAGGCAGTATAAAGAAGCATTAAAAATAGATCCTAACTATGTAACAGCTTACAATAATTTGGGTCATGCTTATGAGAAGAAAAAATTAACTGCTCAGGCTTTAGAAGCTTATGAGTCAGCACTGAAATATGACTCAAAAAATGATACTGCTAAGAGACGTGCAGAATCTATGAGGAAACGTTTAACACCATCTTCATAACAGCTTAATTTCCTCCAGTTTAAAGAGAATTTTCACCATTAGACATCTCCAGAAATTAAATATTCCTTTTCGAGCAAGCCTTGTAGGGACCTTCCTAGGAACGTCCCTAGATTCTTTTTTGGAGATGTCTATTTGGAGTTACATTTCAGGCTACCGTCATGTTTCTCAACTATAATTTCAATGGCTAATTGCAATCTAGAGAGCTTCTTTTGAGTTTTTCTATAAGGTTTTAGGCTAGGGAAAACCTTTTTTTGCTTAATATATCAGCTATGTTTTCTGGGAAGCGCGATCGCCAAAATAACCGTCGAATGGTTTTACCAGCTTTTTCAAAGGGTATTTCACAACTTTCAAATTTTGGGATTTGGGCCTTGATTTTAGGCATCAAGTCATTTGCCTCTAAAAATTGCCAGTAGGCAGTTGAGGTAATAGCAAAGCCCTCAGGAATACGAATACCTTGATTTTTCAGCGATCGCACAATTTCCCCTAGGGAGGCATTTTTGCCACAAACTGAAGGGACATGATTAACGCTAATATCGTAAGGATTATTTGTTATCGTCATTTTGAGATATTGATTCACAGTTGGTTATATGCAGAGTTGACAAACAGCAACTGTTCTTGACATTATGACAATCTTCAGGTATTAGATCCGATTATATCTAAAATCTCAAAAAAAGGTAAAATTATGAGTTCTTTGCGAGATAGCTTCAATAAATTTACAGGTAAAACTCGATTTGTGGTCTCTCGTTTATTCCTTCACTTAGCGGGTTCAGAGGTAACACCTTTATTGGGGGTTTTGAACCGAGCAACTAGGGAGGCAGTAGAATCTGAAGGTGATTTGCAAGTGGTGGGAGAAAGACTCGTTGAGGTTTGTCAAAGTCTGCTACAGTATGACACCTATTGGCAGTCTGCCGCCAATGAGGGAGATGTCATCTGGGATGAGGGAGAAGCAGGAGACTTCTTTGATGAAATGTTTACAGACTCAGCCTCTCGTTACTTAAGCTCTGGGGAAAATGAAGACTATGGGGAAGGTAATGAACTTTTAACTTTGCCTCCCACTGGTAATTTAGTGGTAATGATAACAGTTGCGTTTGAGGGAGAAGTGCCAGACATTGAAACTGACCTGGCAAGTATGGGGGCGATGACTCAAGCGTTAAAAGCTTTGATTAATTTGCATTATCAAGAAAAATTGCGGGGTATTCAAATACATTTTTCACCAGCACGCTTGGGTGATGAGTTAGACAATGAACAATTATTAGTGAATTTTTCTGAACTTATTCCTTTGTAAAAAGGCAGTAGGGAGTGAGGTAAAGAGCGCCACTCATTCCCTATCAAATATTTGGTATTTAAGGTCTTCAAGGCAGTTTAATTTTTGCATAGTAGTTGCGATCGCGCTCAACCAAAGCTCTGACAGTACAATCATTTTTTTTTGAGATAATAAATAAATTTTCAATTCAGTAAGATTATTGTAGCTTTTATCCACTGATACAGGTAATTTTTAGAAAAAATGAATGAAAGCAACTTTATCGAAGTTAATGGTGTTTGCTTTGAAACTATTGTACCCAAACGAGTATTAACTCTGCCCAAAAAAGACCTAATTCAAAAACTTTCGGATATAGGAAAACATCTATCAACACCACCCTTACATCCGTCCCCAGGATATCCAGTGGAGATAGGAATTAGGATTACTAACAATAGCGATCGCCCTCTTGACTTTATTTTCAATTTTGCATTATTTCCAGAACTTATTAGAGCTGAAACTGGTGAAATTGTAGAAATAAGTGGGGACTGGATAAGTCTTGCTGGAGTAAAGGAACCAGATTTAGCTTTAACTATGCCTGGAGAAAGTACCAGCTTTTTTCTTGATGCCAAAATTTGTTGGCTTTGTGGCAACAATTATGGAATTAGCATGGTTATAAGTGGTGGTCAGTTTGTTTTTGAACCTAAATGAAATCAGCAGAACTTTTTGACAATAATAATGATGAAGCAAATAGCATACTCTTAGAAATATGGGAACCAAATTTAATAGTATTACCCATTCCAGAAAGAACGACAGGGGCAAATATTTCTTTGAGATTATGGCTGAAGTTGATTAATCAGACATTAAAACCTTGGAAAATTCATCCCGATGGAATAATTATTCCAGAACTAATAGCGCCCGATGGTAAATTTTTAGAAAGAGAATTAACTACTGACAATCGAGAAAATGAAGCTAACAGACCATATCAAGGAGATAACTTAGTCAATAAAGTAGTCTATTTTATTTCAAATTTAATTGATAATTTTGCCAAAAGAGGTATTTCCTGGGTGAGTCCCAAAAGAGGAACATTCATCTCCATTACTGCTAATATTTGTTGGAAAAAAGATTTACTACAACTCAAGTTGTTAACTAATAGATATCAAGCTTTGAACAGCTCATTTTTTGATGGGCTAAAACCGGAAAATTATCAACTCAGATTTATATATTCTTCAAGCAGTAAAATAAAACCTCAGTCTGAAAAAGAAACTTTACAGGCGAGAAATATCAAACAAATTAAAGGCGATCGCTTAACAACTTCTTTTGTAAATTTACGCTTGGTTGAACTCACAAAACCAAATGATCGAGCAGTAGAAGTAGATGGTATCCGCTTTGAAACTATACTGCCAGAAACAGTATTAAATTTACCAGAAAAAATAGATGGTATGGCATTGTGGGGATATTATATTTTTCTCCTTGTTAGATCGTTAGACCGGAAAATGTTGGTAGTAGCGATCGCCTATTTAGTTTTTACTATCACCTGGTTTGAATGCGCTCAGTTTACACATATTGCTTGGTGGAGTATGTCTGTTCAATCTCAGAAACACACTATAAAAGTTAACATTTTTCACATTGGGTATAATACCCACTATTATCAGTCATCAGTAAAAAGTTAATTTTTTCACATTAGACATCTCCAGCAAATAAAGAAACTTTTTCAGCAAGCAAACCCTTGTAGGGAGGTTCCATGGAAAGTCCCTACATTCTTTTTCAGATGTCTATTAGTATAGGTATAATAGCGCCACATCAGTTTCACTCCTAACTACTGACTGTGGTACGTGTCTTGGTGGCGAAACATCAAAGATGGCGGGTCTGAGTCCCCCATTATACACAGTATCCATAACTTATGACTTCTCAATTATGACTTCTGACTCATTATTCCCTGCTCAAAAGCCAAATCAAGGTAGAATAATAAGTAGAACTCACTCAAAGTTGTTTAGGAAAAATTATAATATGTTGCGTAAATTGACCGTTTTGTTTATGTGTTTAACATTGTGTTGGACAACCGTCGCTTGTGGCAGTAGCTCCAACACCACCTCATCTCAAAACTCAAATCCCAATATCTCCTCTAACCGAAACCCAAACCAAGTAATTCAAGGAGAATATCCCGTACAACAGGCAACCTATAACGATGCCAACGGCGAATATTCCTTAATGTTGCTCAATACTCCTTCAGGTAAACCTCCAACTTATACCACTACAGATTTGCAAATGGCAAGTTTGACTGAGGCGGAAATTCAGGAAGGCAAAAGCAATTATGCTAATATCAATGGTAATCAAGCTACTTTACACATTAAACCAGACTTTAAAATTGAATATGTACACAACGTAACTGAAACCCAAACTAATCCCCAAACAGGTAGACAAGAAACAGTCATTGTGCGCCGGGAGTCTAACTTCTGGACACCTTTTGCGGGAGCAGTAGCAGGTCAAGTAGTTGGTGGGGCAATTAGTAATATGTTTTTTAGACCTCAATATTATATGCCACCAGTTTATCAACCAGGTGGAGTAATGACTGGTTACGGTGGATATGGCAATAGTTACAACCAAGCTGTTAACCGATATCAAGAACGTTATCAAGCTCCACCTGCAGCAGTAAAAAATCGTCAAACATTGCGGACTACAGGTGTAACTAACTCTACTAGGAGTAACACAACTCGTAAACAGCAGCAAAATACAAATCGTTCTACAGGTAGTGGTGTTGGTGCCAGTGACTTGCGTCGCTCCGATCAAGCAAAACCTCGCCAACAACGTCGTAGCTTTGGTAGTGGTAGGTCTTCATCACCCTCTCGTCGGAGCAGTGGTTTTGGCGGTAGACGACGCCGATAAATTAATGACATTGTTACAGTCTATGGGAGCATCGCTGCTCCTCACCTCAGATTCAAATCAGTTTTTCCTGCTATAATTGTTGCACTTTCGGCTTATAGCGCAATTGACTTTAATGAAACACATAACTCCTGCCTGTAAGCCAGGGTTTCTGTTGTCTACCGGGCAGGAAAACTGCTATAAATGCTTCTACAGGATATTGATGCCTTGAGACATTCACTTGATTATCCATGGTTTTACTTATTTAATTATTTTGATATTTTGGCCTTAATCAAACTTATTAAAATATTTCCATTTTGAGGGAATTTATCTTGGGAACTATCAAAAAAATCAACATCAAAAAAATTGCTTTTAAAATTAAATATATTTCCCGATCATTTATGCTTAATTATGATTTTTGAGTTGCATATACCTAAAATTTTGACAGGATTTTAGACTTTTTAGGCAGTTAATAATAGCTTAAATTTGAGTTCATCCTTACTCCGGAAGAAAATAATTTAAGTTGATAATATATGCTAAAAATATAGCACAACGAAGAGAATTTAGGAAATCCAATGGCGAGGAGAGAGCAAAGTATTTCGGGAGTTTATTAATCCAGAATATTAAGTATTTTTCTAAATTTGCCTGTAGTTCTATAATCAATTAGATATTTCTCACCGAAGAAGCAAGTAGCTCTGAGTTAGCCTGTAAAAAAACTTGAAGTTTGAAGTTGTAATATTAGTTTACAGATGAGATTATATTTGCGCACATCTAGCCACAATTACGATATCTGGCCATAGCGATCGCTACTCTGTCCAAATCAAGAAATCAAATCCCAAATATAAACTTGGTCGTTTCAAATAACTTCACACCCTTATGTGTGAAGTAACCGCCTGAAATTCCTGTCAGTTAAAGTTTTTAGCCTATACAATCAACATTTTCAAATTTTGAATGCTTGACTTTTGATTTCCGTGAAAGGCTAGAAGTGACAATTATATGGCAACCTGAAAGATAGGAAACAATAGACTACTGAGCTTTTCAATACAGAAATATAACGATATATTATGCAAACCCTAGCAAACCCAACCAAGACTCCTGCAAATCAACCCGCCTTTGACACAACTATCCATCGGCGAAAAACTCGTTCCGTCAAAGTGGGTGATATAACCATCGGTGGTGGCCATCCAATCGTAGTCCAGTCAATGATCAATGAAGACACTCTTGACATTGACGGCTCCGTAGCTGCCATTCGGCGTTTACATGAAATAGGTTGTGAAATCGTCCGTGTTACCGTTCCCAGTATGGCCCATGCTAAATCTCTGGCAGAAATCAAACAGAAATTAGTAGAGACCTACAAAGCTGTACCACTGGTAGCCGACGTTCATCATAACGGTATGAAAATCGCCCTAGAAGTGGCCAAGCACGTTGATAAAGTTCGGATTAATCCTGGCTTATATGTATTTGAAAAGCCCCAGACTGGCAGAAATGAATATACTCAAGCAGAATTTGAAGAAATAGGTGATAAAATTCGCCAAACTCTAGAACCTCTAGTAGTCTCCCTCAGAGACCAAGACAAAGCCATGCGCATTGGAGTTAATCATGGCTCCCTGGCTGAAAGGATGTTGTTTACTTATGG
>CAJICP010000880.1_pt1 | contig 12105 bp, 10 predicted proteins | sample 9199641 | NCBI WGS metagenome assembly CAJICP01 (sample SAMEA7708340, study PRJEB35096) | sediment metagenome | biome: marine neritic benthic zone biome [ENVO:01000025]; feature: sediment [ENVO:00002007]; material: shallow marine sediment [ENVO:03000034] sea grass bed [ENVO_01000059] ... | reverse complement strand
TTAGTTATCGTATCGCGCTCGGAGTCAGGTAGGGCGACGTACAGGAGTTAGGAGTTAGGAGTTAGGAGAAATATTGGATTTGAAATGTTGAATTATATATATAATTCGTATTCAATAGAACATCTGTATTAAGAGGAAGTAATTTCGCGATAACTGTATAACCAGATTTTATATAAGCGGATTTGGGTTTCAGTTATTCGCCAAATTGAGAAAATTAAAAAACTTAGCCAAAGCTTCAAACTTATAAATAATTTTATAAACAACGGAATTACTTCCATTTAACAAAACATATTCTACTCATTGTCTTGTAAGATAAATACAATTACCAATCAGGATATATCCAATGAAAAAACTCATCAATAACCCCAACGATGTAGTTCGCGAAAGTCTCCAAGGTATGGCCATCGCTCACCCCGATCTAATAAAAGTCAACCTCGACCCCCACTTCATCTACCGCGCTGATGCGCCAATTAAAAATAAAGTTGCCATCATCTCCGGTGGGGGTAGCGGTCACGAACCCATGCACGGCGGTTTTGTAGGGATGGGAATGTTAGACGCTGCTTGTCCTGGTGAAATCTTCACCTCTCCCACTCCCGACCAAATGTTAGAAGCTGCCAAAGTCGTTAACTCAGGCGCAGGTGTTCTCAACATTGTCAAAAATTATAGTGGCGATGTGATGAATTTTGAGATGGCTGCCGAACTTGCTCTGTCAGAAAATATCCGAGTATTCAATATATTAATAGATGATGATGTGGCGGTTAAAGACAGTCTCTTTACTCAAGGGCGACGTGGTGTAGGTACAACAGTGTTAGCAGAAAAAATTTGTGGTGCTGCTGCTGAAGCAGGTTTAGACCTCAAGCAGATAGCTGACCTTTGCCGGAAAGTTAATCTTAATGGGCGCAGTATGGGAATGGCATTGACATCATGCACAACACCTGCTAAGGGTAGCCCTACGTTTGAGTTAGGCAATGACGAAATTGAATTTGGTATTGGCATTCATGGGGAACCAGGGCGAGAACGAATGGCGATCAAATCAGCCGATGAAATTGTCGAAATGTTGGCTATTAATATTATTGAAGATATTGGTTATAGTCGGATACTGCGGGAGTGGGATGAGGTGAAAGGAGAATGGCAGGAAGTGGAATTAATAGACTCACCATTTGAGCAAGGCGATCGCCTTCTGGCTTTTGTGAATAGTATGGGTGGTACTCCCATTTCTGAGTTATATATTGTTTATCGGAAATTAGCAGAAATTTGTGAACAAAAAGGAGTGCAAATTGTGCGTAATTTGATCGGGCATTATATTACTTCCCTAGAAATGCAAGGTTGTTCTATTACTCTGTTGAAATTGGATGATGAGTTAATTAAATTCTGGGATGCGCCAGTTAAAACTCCGGCATTACGATGGGGTATTTAAAACTAAAGCCTGCCATAAAAAGACTACTGATGGTTAACTCCAAACAGCATAAACTTTTAGATAAATATAATTGGATTTATCCCCGATAATTATCTGTATAGTTTTGGGAATATCAAATGGAACAAGGTGGCACAATAAAATATTTTCAAAATATTGGTAGTCCTAAATATGTCAGGAACTTGGTTGATACATCCCTTTCATGATTAGGAGGTAAACTCATTAATCATTAATTATTTACCACTACCAAGAATTGATTTATAATTGGGGAATTTTGTCTGATAAATTAAGCTACAGTTTCTACTAATTCATAATGTAAAAGCATTAATTGATGAGCTGGAATAGTTTCCATTGCATAAGTTGTTCCATTATTATTAGAAAATTCTACTTCAAAGACGTTGCTATCGTATTCCATGACAATCGTTCCTACTTGTCCTTTATATAGAGTAATGGGTTCTCCAGTTTCAAAATGGGTTGTTTGTCTATCTTCGGTTAATGCAACTAGATCTAATTCTTTTAAGGGAGTCATAATAATACCTCACTTACTAACAGGATAACAATTGCTTAATCTGGGAAATTCTTCTCCTGTACGAATTATCCAAGCAACTAAAATCAGCGATTCTCCTACATTGGTTTTGAGAAAGAACTTCATGTTTAAGTGTGTCCCATATTCATTAACTTTACGAATAATCACTGATTCCTTGGTAGCAGCTTGTTTAATCGCATTTTTGAGAATATCTGCATTTTATTGGGTGATTCCTAGCTTGTTTTGAAAGAGAGTTGCTTTATTTTTTCCCTTTTGATGATTAGGATTAAGACAATAGCTTTCAATTTTATTACCTAAGTCAGCTTGAATACCATTGGGAAGTTTCATTGTTGAAAACTCTCCTTAATCATAGCAATTTTTGCCTCAGTTTAGCTATATATATTGATACCATATATAGGGGAACTTGATATAATTTAAAACTTACTGATTTAGATGTGATTTTTTTTCGGATGTTTATGTAATATTAATGTGTAAAGGGAATAAGACCACAAATGGATAAATAAAATGATAGTTTCTTCAGAAAGCAAAGTAGGAATTGTACTTGTATCCCACAGTGCTAAATTAGCTGAAGCAGTGGCAGAATTAGCAGGACAAATGACTCAAGAGCCAGTACCAATAGCGATCGCTGCCGGAATAGATGACCCAGAAAATCCTTTTGGCACTGATGTTATTAAAGTACAAGAGGCAATAGAATCTGTTTATAGTGATGCCGGGGTTGTGGTATTAATGGATTTAGGCAGTGCGGTAATGAGTACAGAAATGGCTATAGAATTTCTCTCATCAACCCAAAAAAATCATGTCAAAATCTGTACTGCACCTTTGGTAGAAGGAGCGATCGCTGCTATAATTCCAGCTTCTTTGGGAGCCAATATTCAACAAGTAATAGCTGAATCTAATGCAGCTTTAACAGCTAAAATATCTCAAATTGATGTTGATGAAATACTACCAGATAAAAGCATTACAAATCCCAAAAATATAGATAAACAAAGCCCATCAAAGACAATTAACATTACTGTCAAAAATCAACTAGGTATCCATGCTCGCCCCGCTGCCAAATTAGTAGCCATAGCAAATCAATTTCCATCTCAAATTACTCTGCGAAATTTGACAAAAAATAGTCAGACAATAAATGCTAAAAGCATCAATCAAGTAATTACATTAGCAGTAAAACAAGGACATAAAATAGCAATAACAGCAACTGGTCATGATGCAGATTTAGCCCTAATAAAATTCCAAGAGTTAATAACAAATAATTTCGGAGAAGCAGAAGTAAAAGTCAAGACAATACCAACAATATCAACAACATCAGACGCAGATAATAAATTAGTGGGAACACCAGCATCTCCTGGAATTGCAGTCGGAACAGTAGTGCATTATCAACCAACAATTCCAGAAGTTGAAGACTATCCTGTAGAAGATCCAGAGGTAGAGTGGCAGTACCTACAGTTAATCTTGGAAACCGCTAAAAAGGAAATTCAAGGAATAATTGACAGTCTATCTAACAAAAGTACAACTGATAATAATCAAACTGATATCTTGCAAGCACAACTATTATATATAGAAGACCCCGCCCTCTTAGACCAAGTACATCAACTCATTTTTCAACAAAAGAATTGTGCCGCAGTAGCCTGGAAAACAGCTATTGAAGCAATGATTAATATCTATAAAGAATTAGCAGACCCCTACTTGCAGGCGCGAGCTATTGATGTCAAAGATGTGGGAGGGCGAGTGCTGGAACTGCTGACGGGTGGGAGTAGCAGAACTCTAAAATTATCACAACCAGGAATTTTGGTGACTCCAGACTTAACACCTTCGCTTGCTTTGCAACTGACACCAAATTTGGTATTGGGTATCTGTACTAGCGCTGGTAGTGTTACTGCTCATAGTACATTGATTGCAAATACCTTGGGTATTCCGATGGTTGTGGGAGTAGGCACTCAGTTGTTGTCATTGGCAACAGATTCTCAAATTGGGTTAGACGGGGAAACAGGTGTAGTCTGGGTCGAACCCAGTCAGGTAAAGTTGCAGGAGTTACGCGCAAAACAAAGTCAAACTTCCGGCAAATCTCAAGCACTCCAAGAGGCAATAACTAAAGATGGCAGAAAAATTCCCTTAATGGCAAATATTCTGGGAGTTGCAGATGCGGAATTTGCCCTTGAGTGCGGTGCGGAAGGAGTGGGTTTATTGCGGAGTGAGTTTCTCTATCTCAACCGCCAGACTCCACCAACGGAAGCAGAAGAATATGAGACTTATCGGGCGATCGCTCAAATTATGGGAACTCGTCCTCTAACTATCCGCACTTTAGATATCGGTGGCGACAAACAAGTTCCCTATATCAAGTTGGAGTCGGAAGCTAATCCTTTTTTGGGATGGCGTGGTATTCGGCAAAGTTTAGATACTCCAGAAATTTTGAAGACTCAGTTACGGGCAATTTTGCGGGCGAGTCACGGACATAATATTAAGGTAATGTTTCCAATGGTGGCATCTGTGCAAGAGGTACGCGCAGCTAAAAAGATTTTGACAGAAGTTGAAAACTCACTTTCTGGTGTAAATAAGATCAAAGTGGGAATTATGGTCGAAGTGCCAGCAGCAGTAATAATGGCTGACCAGTTGGCGCAGGAGGTAGATTTTTTTAGTATAGGTACAAATGATTTGAGTCAATATGTCATGGCGGCTGACCGTACTAATTCTAAAGTGGCTAATCTTGCTAATGCTTTGGAACCTGCTGTATTGCGGATGATTAAACAAACTGTTATTGCTGCCCATGAAGCGGGAATTTCGGTGAGTGTTTGTGGTCAGTTGGGGTCGAACCCGGTAGCAGTGCCGATTTTATTAGGGTTGGGAGTGGATGAGTTGAGTGTAGCACCACCAGCAATATCTATTGTCAAGAGAATGATTTCTCAATTGGATATGTCCGAGGTAGAGGCGATCGCTCATTCTGTGTTACAGTTGGATGGAGCGAAGTCGGTGCAAGAATATGTTGTTGCTAAACTAGGTATATGATGTCCGGATAATGAGCAATCAAAAAGTTTTTGTTTGTAGTAGGGCTTTAGCCCTATCTAAAGTTCGGGCTAAAGCCCTACTACAAGCTTTAATTATAACTATTCAACCAGACATGATACTATTAGCCAAGGATTCTAATTCTTGGCGAACTATAATTGATATATGTTGGGTTTCGTATCTCAACCCAACCTACTTCTGTTGTAATTTTTGACTTTTAACTTTTAAAGATTATGGTAAACAAAGAACAAATTATCCAATGGTTGCAAACAGTAGCAACAGTCTTAGAGCAAAACAAAGATTATCTCACAGAATTAGATGCCGCCATTGGTGATGCTGACCATGGCATTAATATGAATCGTGGCTTTCAGAAAGTTATAACTCAACTCCCCACTGTTACAAATAAAGATATTGGTAGTATTTTTAAAACTGTGAGTATGACTTTAATCTCTACTATCGGTGGTGCTAGTGGACCTCTGTATGGCACTCTATTTTTGCGAGCAAGTGCTGTAGTAACAGGAAAGTTAGAACTAACTACAGAAGATATGGCTAAAGTATTCGCTGCTGCAGTTGAGGGAGTGGCACAGCGAGGCAAAGCTAACTTGGGAGACAAAACCATGTTAGATGCTTTGTCTCCAGCAGCAGATACTTTTACAGAAGCAGTGGGAAATAATTGTAGTTTAATGGAGGGTTTGAAACAAGCGGTAGATGCTGCTGAGTCGGGGATGAAAAATACGATTCCGATGCTAGCAAAGAAAGGAAGAGCCAGTTATTTAGGCGATCGCAGCATTGGTCATCAAGACCCAGGGGCAACTTCTATCTATCTCATTCTCAAAGCTTTGTTAGATACTGTAGAAATTTATCGCCCTATTAATTAATAATTATGAACAGATTTCGGAGTATCACAACTATTATTATTGGGGCTATTAGCTGCATAATTTTTTCCCCTAGTTTAGCTCTACTAACACCTATTATTTTTCCGCAAGATATAGTTATATTCGCTCGTAAAAATATATCAATTGCAGCAATTGTACAACTAGAAGGTCTAAATTTACCCCGCCCAAAAGTAACAGGAAAAGCAACTATTCCCCTAGAATTTTTAGACGGTGGAAAAGCTTTTACTTTGACAGCAACTTTAGGCGGAAAATCAGGCATTTTTTTATTAGATACAGGTGCTTCTACTTCCATCATTGCCACAGAAACAGTCAAAAAATTAGGATTAACAGGGGAACCTGTACCAAAAGAACTTTTAACTTATGCAGTAGCAGGAGATGAATGCCCAGAAATGAAGGCTAATTTGCATCGTTTACCTGTGTTAAAAATTGATAATGTTAAAGTCGAAAATTTAACAGGTTTAGAATTTACTACTACTGTCATGCCAGAGGGATTATCAGGAGTTTTGGGAATGGATATTTTGAGTAATTTTGATGTAGAAATAAATCCTCAAACCCAAGAATTACGATTACTGCCTCCGACTCCCATAGCTGCTGAAAATATTAATGATGCTATTCCACTGAAAGCTAAGTTAGGAGTGATGTTAACTGAGGTAGAAATTAATGGCAAGGGTCCGTTTATTTTTATGTTGGATACGGGGGCAGAAAGTATTTTTATTTCCCAGAAATTAGCTAGTAAGTTAAATATTTCTGCCACCGAAAGACAGGAAATTCAAGTGCAAGGTTTTTGTGGTATCGAAATGGCAGAATATGCTTCTTTAGCTAAAGTAAAAATGGGAAATTATGAGCTGACAAATTTAGAAACAGTAATTTTGTCTTCCCCAGTGTTGAAGTTATTAGAAGTTGATGGAATTTTAGGTCAAAACTTTTTTAACAATTATCAACAATATTGGCGCTTTAATCAAAAAAATTCTGAAAAATTTCCGGCAGAGGGAAGTTTATTATTAAATTAATTCATTAATTAGGTTTTATATCATGTCCGCTTAATTAGCGATCGACAAACTTTCTCCTCCCTATCCTCCTTTCTCCCCACTCTTCAACGTTCTTATGTTCCCTATTATAGAAATGGCAGAATATGCTTCCTTAGCTAAAGTGAAAATGGGAAATTATGAACAGACAAATTTAGAAACGGTGATTTTGTCTTCCCCAGTGTTGAAGTTATTAGAAGTTGATGGAATTTTAGGTCAAAACTTTTTTAACAATTATCAACAATATTGGCGCTTTAATCAAAAAAATTCTGAAAAATTTCCGGCAGAGGGAAGTTTATTATTAATTAATTTAGGTTGGGTAGAGCGATAGCGTTAGGGCAGCTTATCCACAGGATAAACCCAACAAGCTAACCCTAAAGTTGGGTTTCCTACCTCAACCAAACCTACAGTCGCGCTCTTGTGGTGCAAGGAGACCAGGATTGGCGGAGCGATCGCCTCTGCCACTCGCTCCGCCTTCTCCAAAGCTTCCCCTAAATTGTTGTAAGACTAGACAAACCGGGGATTTTTCCTAACTCCTAAGCTTACGCTTTAGCTACAGAATAAGGACTGGTCAACTGCTCCAACTGTGTCATCAATAGACTGAGGAACAAACCAACATCTGTAACTACACCTATAGATTCAATAGAACCACGATCGCTCAATTTAGTCACCACCGCCGGATTAATATCTACACAAACCATCTTAACTCCAGCAGGTGTCATATTCCCTACCCCAATAGAATGCAACATAGTTGACAACATCAAAACCATGTCAGCACCTTTCAACAACTCACCGTATTCTTCCTGCGCCTTAATCAAATCCATCTGAGTATCTGGTAGAGGTCCGTCATCACGAATTGAACCAGCTAAAACAAACGGCACATTATTCTTAACGCATTCATACATCACCCCATTCCTAATAACACCAGTCTCAACTGCTTTAGCAATGTTGCCACAACGCCGAATAGTATTAATAGTCTTCAGATGATGTCGGTGTCCACCATGAACAGCAACTCCCTGTTTCATATCCACACCTAGGGAAGTTCCCATGAGTGATTGTTCGATATCGTGAACTGCTATAGCATTACCACCCAACAATGCTTGTACATATCCTTGACTAATCAAACTTGCTAAATGTTGGCTACCACCAGTATGAATTACAACTGGACCTGCTGTAACTACTACCTTGCCGCCGCGATCGCGTATTTGCCGTAATTCCCAGGCTACTTGTTCAACTACTAATTCTACACGACGTTCGCTAGAAACCCCAGCAGACATAAAGCTGAACTCTTCTTTGTTCCGTTTTTCACGGGATTCTGTTTTGCGGATAGTGCGAATACCTATCACATCTACCACTACCTGTTCACCAATTTTTACATCCCGCAGCACTTTACATTTAGCTTGAATATTACCGTCAATTTCAGTAAGAGCGATCGCTCCATCCATCCTTTGATTTTGCACTCGTACCCACTGACCTTTAACTCTAACTTCAGTAGGATAAATAGTAGTGACATAAAAATCATCAGGAGCAACACCATTTTGTTCTACTGGTTCCAACTTGGCATCCTGCACATCCTCAGTGGGAATTACTGCACCAATGTCAATGAGTTGACTCATTATTTCTTCCATTACTTCATGGGAAGGCGCAGAAACTTTCACTTCAGCAACGGAAGTGCTTTGACGTTGTTCTCCCAGATTAAAGTTGAGAACTTTGAAACTACCACCACCTTCAACTATTAAGTCTAAAGCTTGGTTAATTAAGCCGGCATCGAGTAAATGCCCTTCCATACGAACGGTGCGACTTTCGACCAGCACCTTAGCTTGACGATCTGGTATTATTGGCTCTGTGAATCGCAGAGTCAGACATTTAGCAGCACCACCAGCTTTCAGAAATTCAGTTAGGGGTGTTTCAATGACGTTGAAACCTGCTTGAGCAAGATTTGATTTTAAGTCTTGACTCACCTTATTCATAATGATGGTTTGATTAATGTTAACTGCATTGCTGGCAAAGTTAACAGCATCAGCTTCTGCCACTATAATCCTTTTTTCTGGTGGCACTCGCATTTCAATTAAGCGGTTAGAGTAGGAGTCAAATGCAGGAGGATAGTAGAGTAAGTAACCACCAGTTAAGGGACAGAAACAGGTATCGAGGTGATAGAAACGTTCGTCTATAAGTCGCAGGGATAGCACTTCAATGTCGAGCCATTTTGCCAGAAGTGGGTGGGAGTCAAGTTCGGAACGGAAGCCATATCCTGCCCAGAGGTAACGACCTTCTCTGTCTAGGAGGGCATCTCCTGCTCCTTCAAAGGGGAGGTCTTTGGGGAGTTCGTGAACGATAAAGCCTTGGTTGAGGAACCATTCTTTGAAGTGGGGTTCTTCCCCTTGACGTTCTTTGTGGAAAAAACGGCTGAGAACAACTGTTTTGCCCAGAACTAGACCTGCGTTGGCGGTAAATACCATGTCTGGCCAGCCTTTTTGAGGAGTTACTAGGTCTACGATGGCGTGTTCTTTAATAATCTCGTGGAGCTTGTGCCATTGTTCAACGGAGCGATCGCGCGAGGATTTATGGATGTTGCCCTCCATCCAAGGGTTAATTACATAGTCCACATCGTAGTGGTCGGGGGAACATAAGAGAAAGCGAATTGAATCAGTCATTATTTATTACCGGGTAGATACTATGTATATCGGTGTACTGAGTTTATTTGATAGCCAATGGAAAACCCACTCCTAAAATTATTCAGGAGCGGCATTTTAGTATAAAGAGGCTAACACTTTATATTATCACAGGAGCGACACATCCAATGTTTTTTTTCGGAGGAAAAGAAAAATTTAAGCACGGTTACAGGTGTTTTTCTTTTGAGGTACACCCCGAAGCGTGCTGTTCGGCCTGCACTACGAGATTTTCACCATAAACCCTTGTACATCATTTGCCCGAAATATGCTGTAAAATTATGGTTTTTATTAAAGCTTAACTACTTTTGATATGGGAAATTAAAAATGCTAGGGCTTTCGCGGTAGAGGTATAACTCTCGGTCATCCGCGATCATCCCTGGCAACATTTATTTGATCAAATTTAGCAATGTCTTAAATAATGAGCAGCTACATAACCATAACAAGGATATGAAATTTTTGCCCAGCCATCATGGTAGCCAATAACACGAACACGAGCGCCAGGATATAATGCGTTTATAACCCGACCCCAAGGATATGTTCTCACCCGCAAATTTCGATAACGAGTTGCTACTCGACGACACCTGCCATAAGACCTGCCATAAGACCGACCATAAGACCGACGATGATATCGGTGAGCGAGTTGATCTTCGCCTTTAGTCTCAGTGGGAAGTGTAGTTAGTGACTCATCAACAATGGGAGCCTTTTGAGATGATACTGCTGCTACAGAAGTAAGACCAATACCAGAAACAGCAGCAATAGATAATAAGGTACTCATTGCTACAGATTTTGTCCAAGTTATCATCTGTTTCATTGTGTACTCCTCGATACTAATTGCAAAAATTCCTACGCCACTTTATCCTCTCAGAAAAGATTTCTTAAGACAAGACATTTAAGATTAAATTAATTTAATCAAATCTTGTTATCTGTCCATTGGGCAAACTATTTTGTTTTGAGCCTGTTCCATAAGTTTCTTGTCCCTATTTTAGTGAGCATTTACCCAAGGAAATAATTTAGCAATTAACTATTACTGAAAGATATACAAATTAAACAGTATGCAGCTTCAATTTTGAGGAAAATATTGACATTAAAGCTATACTATGATAAGCACATAGAAGCGTAATTAGTGATTATTACTAATGACTCTATTTTTACTACCCTAGTCAAAAATTTTTATGTCATCTAATCAAAAGCTCTACGAAGGCAAAGCTAAAATTTTATATACTACTGACGACCCAGAAATATTGCTGACTTATTTTAAGGATGATGCTACAGCCTTTAATGCTCAAAAAAAAGGCACAATAACAGGTAAAGGTAGTATCAACTGCAGTATTTCCAGTCATATATTTAAACTACTGGAAGCTAATGCCATACCCACTCATTTTATTGACTGTCCAGCACAAGATAAAATGCGAGTCAAAAAGGTGACAATTTTACCCATAGAAGTCATTGTGAGAAATATTGCTGCGGGTAGTCTTTGCAGACAAACTGGATTAATAGAAGGAACTGTCTTGAAATTTCCCTTAGTAGAATATTGTTACAAAAATGATAGTCTGCAAGACCCACTCCTGACACGCGATCGCCTCTTACTAATGGAACTAGCTACCCCAGAACAATTGGAGCAAATACGGACTTTTGCCTTCCAAATTAACGATATTCTGACAAATTTCTTTAATCAATGCCAAATTACTCTTGTGGACTTCAAAATAGAATTTGGCCTAGATAAGGATGAAAGTTTAATTCTAGCAGATGAAATAAGTCCAGATAGCTGCCGACTTTGGGACCAGTCTCAAACGGACCCAAACCAGAGAGTTATGGACAAAGACCGTTTCCGTCGCGATCTTGGTAACGTAGAAACCGCATATCAACAAGTGCTAGAAAGGATTTTAGCTCAGAAAGGTTGAGGTACCCTTCAATAGTGTACAATTTTACGGTTTGTATCAAAATTTCACTGGTGTGTGGATTGTACGGGATAGTAATGATATGCGCTTGTCTCCGTTTTTGGTGGCCATTTTTGCTGCTTCAACAACTTTTGGGATCTCAAAATCTGCTAATGCTCAAATGTTGGAATCTGATATAGATACTGATTTGATTTCTGTATCAATTAATTCAAAAACACAATTTTCCCAACTTTCTTCTGCTAAATCTTTTTTAGAGTTAGGGTCGAGTTTCCCTTCACAAAAATTATTTGGTAGTACCAATAATTTGTTGATTGAGTCTTGGTCGGAAGCAGAAGTTAAAGTAGAGTTTTATGCTTTATTAAGGGTTCAAGAAGTTTGGAAAAAGACAGAAATTCCTGAACTAACCATAATCAATAAAATAGCAGAAACCAAATCTGAACCTTTAACAAATAAACAGTTTGTCTCTAGTATTCCCACAACAGAAATAGTTGGTAATCAGAACAAAAATTCTCAGGCTGTGGTTTTGGCAAAAGGAGGAGAAACCAAATCTGAACCTTTAACAAATAAACAGTTTGTCTCTAGTATTCCCACAACAGAAATAGTTGGTAATCAGAACAAAAATTCTCAGGCTGTGGTTTTGGCAAAAGGAGGAG
>CAJICP010000433.1_pt1 | contig 12111 bp, 10 predicted proteins | sample 9199641 | NCBI WGS metagenome assembly CAJICP01 (sample SAMEA7708340, study PRJEB35096) | sediment metagenome | biome: marine neritic benthic zone biome [ENVO:01000025]; feature: sediment [ENVO:00002007]; material: shallow marine sediment [ENVO:03000034] sea grass bed [ENVO_01000059] ... | reverse complement strand
CTTTTTGCCAGAATATGACACCCCCCTCCAGTTACTGGCAGATAAAATTTTGCTGTTTCAGTCTCTTACTGCCAGACAAGATAGCCACTCAATTCAAACTGCTGACTAAAATTTTTGCCTAGATAACCTAACCCTAACTTTGGAGTTATCAATTTATAGGAGTGAATTTTTCCACTCAATATTTTGGTTTAATCCTTTTTGCCAGAATATGACACCATGCCCCGCTTTTGTTTACTATTCTCAGGCTAAAGTCAACAATAGAAAAGCTAAAAATTACTACCCAAAACCAACGGTGAGAATATTCTCTCTCTTCAGACTTTTTATCTATTTTTGGATTTTTTACAAATCCTACACGAATTGCTATATGTTGATTAACAGTCTCTAAAAAATCTTGATTATGACCAAAGAATGGCATGGTAATCTCAATTTAATCTATGGCAAGCAAAATAATACTACTCAAATTATGGCAAGTAAAAATCAAGCTCCATTAAAAATACAAAGACCTTTTTATCCAGAAGGCAGTGAAGTTTGTCATAGTGTAATTTTGCATACTGCTGGTGGTGTGGTTGGAGGCGATCGTCTTTCTATTAATATCGCATTACAACCCACGACTCATGCTTTAATTACTACTGCTGCTGCTGGTAAAATTTATCGTAGTAATGGTCAGCTTGCCCAACAAAATATTAGTATTAAAGTTGATAGTCAGGCTTGTTTGGAATGGTTTCCTCAACCAACAATACTATTTAATGGCGCTGAGTATCGGCAAAATTTAAAAGTAGAGTTAGCACCGGAAGCTAGTTGGATGAGTTGGGAAATTATTAGATTTGGTAGAAGTGCTAGAGGAGAGAAATTTTTAGCAGGAAATTGGCGTTCGTATACTGAGGTTTGGCAACAAGATGATCCTATCTGGATAGACAGACAATGGTTAAAAGGTGGGTCAGAAATGGTTGATAGTTTTTTGGGTTTAGCTGGTAATTCAGTAGTGGGAAGTTTCGTTTTTGTTGGGCAACCTGTTACGGCAGAAGTAGTTACAAAAGCTCGTGGTTTGTGGGAGAGTTTAAATTCTAATATGTCTGGTGAAGTTGGCGTGACTCGTCTTCCGAAAGGGATGATTTGTCGATATCGTGGAAGGTCAACAATAAATGTCAAAAATTGGTTTCAGTCGGTTTGGCATTATCTCCGTCTTTTTTACTTAGAAAGACCTAGTTGTTTACCGCGAGTTTGGTATTAAGAAGGAAGAATGAAGAAGGCAAAAAGGAACGCTTTATGTTGAAACAAATAACTTTCTTTGAAAAATTGGAAAAGTTTCCATCATACTGATATTTTTTAATGGCCGAGTTTGAGTATATATGAGCGCACCTTTTCCATTATAATTACTATACCATGTCAAGTTTTTTTGATCAAGCACTTTTTTAAATTTCTCCCTCAATTGAATATTTGCTCACCCGCAATGGGAGGATGTCAAATATTGGCCCTTTAACGGTTTTAATTGGTACTAATGCTAGTGGAAAATCTAATGTTGTTGATGCAATGGATTTTTTTGAATAGTATGATGCAGCGTGCTTCAGTTGAAAAAGTATCAATAGTGGGACTTAAACAAAAAAGAGTGATAAAATAGCCTCAAATATATACAGGTAAGGAGTTTAACGTCAAAAAGGTATAAATCCTTAACTATCAAGGGTTTGAGGCATTTTTAGGGCCTCGACGTAATTCCCTTGTCTAGACTGACTTTCTTGCTTTTTATCTGCCATAAAATGTCTAAGTACCAATAGGCGATCGCTTCACTCTAGGTATTAGAGGTGGTCTAGAGTGGGGAGCTAGAAAACCAGAAACAAAATTTAGTTTTCAAGTATTAGTAGATGGCAAAGATGAAGCGGGCGATTATCTTGATAAAATTACGGTATAAACTACTCTTACTGTGCAGGTAATAGATGAATATTTAACTTTGATTTGATGCATAAAAATTAAAGCAGTTGGCTGATTAATTTCCTAGTATTGCTAGTTAAAGACTTACATTAGGAGATGCTACAATTAAACAGGTTGCTGACTATTATACTAAGGTAAGTAGTAGTAGGGTGGGCAAAGATTGAGTTATGTATATCAATGATAAATCAGCGTGATATTTGCCCATCTTATCCAGTAGCTCTAGCAAAATTTAGCAAATTTGTATGAGATAACCATACACAAAAAACTATGCAACTAACACCCCAAGAAAAAGATAAACTATTAATTTTTACTGCTGCTTTATTAGCAGAACGTCGTAAAGAAAAAGGCTTAAAATTGAATTATCCTGAAGCAGTTTCCTATATTTCCGCAGCAATTTTAGAAGGTGCTAGAGAAGGTCGAACTGTAGCCGAGCTAATGAGTTTTGGTACAACATTATTAACCAGGGATGATGTGATGGAAGGTATCCCGGAAATGGTGCAAGAAGTTCAGGTAGAAGCAACATTTCCTGATGGTACAAAATTAGTGACTGTGCATAATCCTATTCGTTAGAAATTATAGTTTTGGGAAAATAGGATAAATAGTAAAAATTCCATTGTCAAAATACTAAAAAGGTAACAATTATGATTCCAGGTGAAATGATTATTCCCAAGGGAGAAATTGAATTAAATGTAGGTCGCCCCACTATTTCTTTAGTTGTAGCAAATACAGGCGATCGCCCGATTCAAGTTGGTTCCCATTTTCACTTTTATGAAGTTAATGATGCTTTGAGTTTTGACCGGGAACTTGCAAAAGGAATGCGTCTGGATATTCCTGCTGGTACAGCTATTAGATTTGAACCGGGAGATGAACGGGAAGTAACTTTACTACCATTTGTCGGAAGGCGTGAAGTATATGGTTTTAACACCATAATTAATGGCAAACTAAGTTCTAATTAAATAGTTATTAAATAATTCAAAAATTCTTATCGGGGTGAGTTTTGACCAGAATTTAATCAAAAACCCGCCCCTATTCTTAATTTAATCAGCAAATCTTTTTACTTAACAATTTTGTCAACCCCTAAATATTGACGCAATGCCTCCATATATTCCACATTATTTTATCGGGTAGAATACCTTCTTCAAGCATTAATTATACAGTTGGAAGGCAAGAAAAATAACGATGAAAAGAAGAACAGTTATTAAATACTAAGGACTCACTTCCGTAAATAGTATTTAGAAATCTAAAATTTAAGTATAGCCAACTTTTTGTTCAATAATTAATAATTACCTCTCCTTAAAAACGGATAGGATTGACTAAAAGGAATTTTTTTCTCCACGGCGAGTGAGAGGCTTTAAACCTTAATTATTTGATAATTGGTATAAGTTTCTTTTACTACCCTTGCCGATCGCCATTCCCCCCGGTGGTAAAAATATACTAATTGTAATTTTTGACTGAGGCAATAAAAGGTAGACTTATAGGAAGTATGGTCTGTACCTGGACTCCCGTAAATTATCAAAGCAACAGATTTTTATTTCATCCTTTCCCCATCTGGAACTAAGGCTACATTTAAGATAAAAATAGATTTATGTATCTCTTATTTTTGCTCCCATTATTTTATTAAATAACTGTAAAATCAGAGTTTTTTATGATGGCACTCTCTCAACAAAATCATTAGCTTTAACTGTTCTGAGTTGGTGAGCTTGCCAACTATATTGTATGATGAATGATGTTAAAAAAATTTATCTATTAACCATGGTCAAGAAAGTAGTAATTGTGGGTGCTGGACCTTGTGGGCTACTTTTAGCTCATTATTTATTGCGTCGGGATGACAAATATCAAATAGATATGTATGAACGTCGTGGTGACCCACGTCAAACTTCTTTTTCCAATGCTAGAACTTTTTCTATTGCTATTAGTCTACGGGGAAAAAATGCTTTGGATAAAATTGACGGACTTTGGGAAACTATTAAAACTAAAGGAGTAGAACTTTTAGGTAGCTCTGTACATCAAAAAAATGGCAAAACCCGCTCTTTCTCTAGTGGGAAATTAAAGAGTATTATTATTCACCGCTATTTCTTAACTACAACTTTATTATAGTCTTTAACTGAGAAGTACGACCAGAGCAAATTAAAGATTCATTTTGACTGTAAATGTCAGGCAGTAAAATTTGATAAAAGACAGGCGATATTTGAAAATATATCAGAGAGTTTTGCTGTTAATTATGATTTGTTAATTGGAGCTGATGGGGCAGGTTCAGTAGTTAGAAATAATTTCTTGAAGTTACCTCTTTTTGAGTATGAGCAAAAATATGCTTCAGATGATTATAAAACTGTTGTTATTCCTAGCAGAAATGAACAGGCGGGAGTAGAACTAAAATTAGGTTATGTACATGGTTGGTCTCTTGATAATGGTACAGGCTTTTTAGCAGTACCTCAACCAAGTAATATTTGTAGTTGTGTTCTGACTTTCCCCCGCAATAAAAATCAAGTTGAGAATCTGGCTACAAAAGCAGAAGTGCTTGATTTTTTCCAGAATAATTTTCCCGAAATAAGCAAGTTATTACCAGAATCAGAAGCTGAAGAATTTCTGAAAAGACCTACATCAAATATTTTAACAATTCGTTGTAGTTATTATCATTATGATGATAGTGTTTTAATTATTGGAGATGCTGCCCATGCTGTTTCTCCTTCTCTCGGTCAAGGGTGTAATTCTGCTTTTGAGGATGTGGCAATTTTTGATGGTTTGTTAGATGAATATAATGATGATTTAGCACAAGCTTTACCACAATTTACGATTCGGAGAAAACCAGATGCTCATGCTTTATTAGAATTATCTGAAAGTCCGCGTCCTTTGGCAAAAATATTATTTTTTGAGTTATTGCTGAGACAGATTTTTGCTCAAACTTTGCATAAACTTTTTCCGCAAAAGTTTCCTCCTTTCTTATTTAATATGATTCGGGAAACTACGATTCCTTATGCAGAAATTCTGAAAAATTATCAAAATTGGGTCTCTAAGGTAAAAAGGTCGAATCAGAGATTTTTTGCGCGGTTAAATGGGTGAAAAATTCAATCAAAATTCCCTGGTAAAATACTCGATTAACCAGGGAGTATAACTGCAATTATTGTATAGTGTAACCACCATCTATTGTGAGAGAATGACCTGTAATAAAACTAGCAGCATCGGAACATAACCAGACGACAGCATTAGCTATTTCTTCTGGTTTACCAATACGACCAATAGGGTGTGCTGCTAACATTTTTACTTTACCTTCACTCTCATCACTCTCGCCGAAAAAACGGTCAACCATATCTGTTTGAATCATACCAGGACAAACACTATTAATCCTAATACCTGCTGTAGCTTGTTCCAAGGCAACAGCTTTTGTTAAGCCTATTACACCATGTTTACTAGCACAGTAAATTGAAACATTGGGGAAACCAACTAACCCAAACGTAGAAGCATTGTTTACTATTGCTCCCACACCATTTTTTAACATTTGGGGAATTTGATATTTCATTGATAACCAAACTCCTTTAAGATTGGTATTAATAACCTGATTCCAATTTTCTTCAGTTTGTTCAATACTAGGTCCTAATATCCCTTCTGTACCTGCATTATTGAAGGCGTAATCTAAACGATTATAAGTATTAATTGTTTGATTAACTAAGTTTTCAACTTCAGTAGCTTTAGTAATATCTGTTTTGACAAAGATAGCTTCACTGCCAATTTCTTTAATCATTGCCACTGTTTCTTCACTTTCTTTTTCTCTACGACTAGCAATAACTATTTTGGCTCCTTTCTTAGCAAAAGCTATAGCAGTAGCTCTACCAATTCCAGAACTTCCTCCTGTGATTAGGGCAACTTTTCCCTCAAATTCTTTAATCAGATTCATTATGGTTGTATTTGTCTGAAAATATGATAATATCCAAAAATAATCTTACCATTTATCTAGTCTTTTAATTATGACACAAGAAATTATCCTCAAATATATGAATAGCTCAACCAAAGCAGTAAATTGGTTAGCATCTCAAATTAATGATGATGGTAGTTATTCCGTAGATACTCAGGATTTAGCTTGTTATTATAAGTCTCCTTATCTGTTTTATATTTCTGGCAAAACAGAGCTGGCTAACAGAATATTGAATTATATAAAAAATCAGTTTTTAAGAGCAAATGGGGATTTAACAACTCAGGAAAATTATAAAAGTGAAAATGGTGCTTTTGCCGAGTATTGGGCTTATATTAATGGTTGGATTGCTATAGCTGCTCAGAAAATGGGACGCTTTGATGTTGCCTATCCTGTTTATCAATATCTAAGTTCGTTTTATTATCCCAAATCAGGTGGTTTTACAACTAATAAACCTTTTCAAAATGGTGAAAATGTAGTAGATGTTTTGACTACTGCTCATTTGGGATTAACTTGTTTATATTTTGGGGATTTGGAAAGAGCAAAAAATGCTGGAAAATTGTTAGATAAGTTTATGAATATTCAGCCAGATATTAAATCTGGATTTTATCTACGGATGAATGATGAGGAGAAACTAATACTTGATTTTTATGAGGATGTATCTTTATTTTTTCAAGTCAGTGCAACTCATCCAAATCAAGCCTATTTTATGATTGGATATCCTCTGGCTTTTTTGGCTAACCTCTACAGAAGCTCAGGAGATAAATTTTACCTAAATACTGCTAATAAATATCTGGATTTTGCCTGGAGTTGTTATGAAAATATCCGCTCATTTTATTTTAGTCATAAGGTGGCGTGGGGTGCTGCTATAATTGCTAATTTAACTGGAGAAATAAAAGCAGTTGAATTATCAAAAAGTATTGCTGATTATTTATTAAGTATTCAAACTGAAGCAGGAGCTTGGTTAACAGAACAACCAGCTTATTCATATTTTGATCAAACTACTGAAATTGCTATCTGGTTGAGAGAAATAGCTACAGAAATTAGTAAGATTTGTTGAATCAAAAAATGATGCTGGTATCTATATCAGGAATCTCCAAATGTTGATTTATTTCCCATAATAAAAATCTGTATTTGTAGGTTTGCTAAAGGTAGCTGGATTAAGTATCCATCAAAATAAAACCTTTGTGTAGAGTGGGAACGGTGGAGTTATATCATATTCAGATAATTAGTTATTATAAGATTCAGTATTCAGTAAGAACGTAGGAGTTTGGTCTCCAAACCCTTACAAAGCGTGACATAGCTATATCAACTTCCACTCATGCTTATTACCGATTTTTATGAATGTTATTAGTATTCAATAGACATCTCCAAAAAAGAATTTAGAGATGTTGCATGCAACCTCCCTACAAGGTTTGCAGAAAAAGTTTTTGTAGTTTTTGGAGATGTCTATTCAACCAAACATGATATTATATAGAATCAGGGTAATTAGTTATCGTATCGCGCTCGGAGTCAGGTAGGGTCCCCGTCGGATTGGCGACGTACAGAAGTCAGGAGTCAGGAGAAAGAAAGAATTTGAACTATTGAATTATAAAATTCGTATTCAATAGAACATATGTATTAAGAGGAAGTAATTTTGCGATTACTGTATAACCGGATTTTATATTAGTTAAGGCAACAAAGCCCAATAGCAAAATATTGCCAGATATAGTAAGCTAGTGCAAACAAACTTATGGTGATACATTAGCAAAACGCCCTATTTGTCCCCCAATTGATTTTGCCAATGTCCTACTCTGTCCAAACACTTTTAAAATCTATCCTAGCTGAACCTGGGTCATCTTACAACAACAACTATCTCCCAGAGTCGCAAGAGTGGGTGGAAGTCTTAGTTGATGTCCAGTTCAAAACTTCAACAGATGATGCTGAAGAGGAGGAAAAATTATTTACCTACAAAATACCTCCCGATATGGATATTAGATCGGGAGACATTCTAGTAGTACCCTTTGGCAACCAACAAGTAGGAGCGATCGCTATCCGCAAAACCTCCCAACTGCCAGAAGGCTTAAGTGGCGATCGCCTAAAAAATGTATCAGATATTATTACTAGGGGTTTTTTCCCTCCCACTTATTGGGAACTTCTAGAAAAAGTCGCTATTTATTATCAAACACCACTTATTAGAGTAATTCGCACATCTCTACCACCAGGGTTACTCAAACGTAGTCAACGACGCATCCGCATCATCGAAGCAGCAATACCAACAGGTGGAGAAATTTTCCTCAATGCTCATGCTCAAAAAATTCTGGAAATTCTGCAAAACTCCAAAACAAAAGACTACACTTGGCAATATATTCAACGTCAAGTCAAAAGTGCTGAAAGAGGATTAAAAGATTTACTACAAAGAGGTTGGGTAGAAAGTTATCTCGAACCCCCTACCCCTCCAAAACCAAAACTCAGACAAGCTATTACCCTCGCAGACTCAGGCAAAGATTTAACAAAACGTCAACGAGATGTTCTTAAGGTGCTGGAGCAAAATGGAGGCGAAATGTGGTTAACAGAATTACTCAACACTTGCCAAACTACAACTTCTGTGGTAAAGAAATTGGAAGAGAAAGGCTATGCCGTCATTCAGGAACAAGAAGTATTACGCCGAGAACAAGGTAGGGGCGATATCAGAGATGAAATCAAAATACTTACACCCTATCAAACAGAAGCATTAACAACAATTACCCAGATTCAAGAATTTGCTCAAGTTTTGCTACATGGAGTTACAGGGTCTGGGAAAACAGAAGTATATTTACAGGCGATCGCTCCCATTCTCGAAAATGGCAAATCTGCTCTTGTCCTTGTTCCAGAAATTGGTCTGACTCCGCAACTAACTGATAGGTTTCGCGCTCGTTTCGGCAACAAAGTCTATGTTTATCATAGCGCTCTCTCTGCTGGAGAACGTTATGACACCTGGCGTAACATGACCTGGGGTATCCCCCAAATTATCATCGGTACTCGTTCAGCAATTTTCGCCCCACTACCAAAATTAGGTTTAATAGTTTTAGACGAAGAACATGATAACAGTTTTAAACAAGACCGCCCCGCACCCTGTTATCACGCTCGTACCGTGGCGAAATGGCGAGCTGAACTAGAAAACTGCCCATTAATATTAGGTTCAGCAACTCCCTCCTTAGAAAGTTGGTCAGAAACAAGAAAATACCATCAAGACAACCTTAGTCAACCATCCCCCGATCTACCAGAAAATGTAGATGACACTGTTTCCCCAATACCCAACACCCAACACCCAACACCCAACACCCACTACCTATCATTACCAGAACGCATCCACTCACGACCGATGCCACCTGTAGAAATAGTAGATATGCGCCAACAACTGCGACAGGGAAACCGGACAATGTTCAGCTATCCTCTACAAAAAGCACTGCAACAACTACAGGAAACAAAACAACAAGGCATTTTATTCATCCACCGTCGCGGTCACAGCACATTTGTGTCTTGCCGTAGTTGTGGTTATGTCATGGAATGCCCCCATTGCGACGTTTCTCTTTCCTATCATTACACCCACGAAGGCGCAACTCAACTCTTACGTTGTCATTACTGCAACTATAACCAACTACAACCCCAACGTTGTCCCGAATGTGATTCTCCTTTCTTCAAATTTTTTGGCAGTGGAACTCAAAAAGTAGCACAGGAGTTAACCAGACAATTTCCCGATTTACGATTTATTAGATATGATAGCGACACAACTCGCACCAAAGATGCACACCGAATATTGTTAACTCAGTTTGCTAATGGGCAAGCAGATTTATTGATCGGTACCCAGATGTTGACCAAAGGTTTAGATTTAGCGCAAGTAACATTAGTAGGAGTTGTTTCTGCTGATGGGTTACTGCATTTTTCTAATTATCGCGCCAATGAACGAGCTTTTCAAACATTGCTGCAAGTAGCAGGTCGTGCAGGTCGTGGGGATAACCCAGGGCGAGTAATTATTCAGACTTATACTCCCGAACATCCCGTCATTCAAGCAGTGCAACGTAATGATTATGAGTCTTTTGTGGAAACCGAATTACAGACACGAGGGGATTTGCAATATCCTCCCTACGGGCGGTTGATTTTGTTACGTCTGAGTAGTTATGATCCGACTGAAGTGGCGGTGAGTGCTCAACAGTTAGCAAGTGTTTTGATGGAAAAAGGGGAAGAAGGAAAATATAATTTATTAGGGCCTGCACCTGCTCCTATTGCCAGGGTAGCTAATCGTTATCGGTGGCAAATTTTGTTGAAGTTATTGCCTGGATGCGAGGATGTACCTGATTTGACTAGATTGAGTAATCTTTGCCGCCCTGGGGTGAGTTTAACTGTGGATGTCGATCCGATGAATTTGTAAGATTCCCGACTCCTCCCGTTCCCTGTTCCCTATTCCCCATATTAGTTAAGATTCTGTTTGAATCCTTTCTATTGCTTTTTCAACTTTTTCTGCCTCTTCTGCTTTACCTTGTTCTTTCAATAGGTCTCTGGCTTTGCTTAGAGATACTAACGCTTCGGGTCGTTTATTTTCCAAGTACAATGCTACCCCCAGTTGATAATGAAGCACTGGTAGCTCTGGTCTGAGGCGAACAGCATTTTCAAATTGGGATATTGCTTCGGCCAAATTATTTTGATTGGCCAAAAGACTGCCTAGGTTAGCATAAGCTTCTGCAAATTCTGAGTCCAGTTCAATAGCTTTGCGAAATGCTGCTTCTGCTGATTCTAGCTCTCCTTCTTTGTAGAGTTTTACCCCACGGTCAAACTCTGCTTTGGCTTCTTGATTGAGGGCAATGATTGTGGTGTTGGTTGATTGGGGTTGTTTTGGGGTTGGTTTGACAGAAGAAGCGTCAGCTTGAGTGGTGCTGAGTATGGCCAGTATTGCGGTTATGGCCAATAGACTGTATTTAGATTTTTTATAAAACATTTTTTAGAATTCTAGTAGTAATGGTTACTGATTCAGCATACTATCTATTTTCTGATTTGAGTATCTCTTTGTTGAAATAAATCTCTATAGTAGTCTAGTTGTTTGAGCTTTTCTTTCCGTCTTTTCAGCAGTTATTTACGATCGGAAATTTGTTCAAAATGAGCATATTTACTCTTGACTTTTATCTAATATTTATTGACAAGCAGGGATAATTAAAACTATTTACCATTTTTAGATCTGTGGTGCAAGGAAAATTATGGCAGTTTTGTCAAATATTTGTTATATTTTGTAACATAATGCGATAGTCATAATTGATTCTCAGAAATCCTGAAGACATTAGGCGATCGCTGAGTCGAACCATATATATCTGGATTTATCCAGGTTAATTTTTTGTATCTAGATTTACTGATTCAACTAGGAAGTAGGCTCAGTAGCTGATTATTATTAAATGGAGTTAAACTATGGAACAACCAATGGAACTTCCACTGGAAAAGCAATTTAGTATTCGCTCTTTTGAGACTCAGGTAAGTCAGATGAATTTACAACAAGCACAAGAGTGCTTGGTTCAATTATATGAACAGATGTTGGTACGGGAAACTCTTTACCAACAATTTTTAAAGCATAATTGGGGATTAGAATCTAACCCTGATTTTGATTAAAGCGGAAGTTGTCCTAGGGGCGACCTCCTTCTCTGACTCTGTTTCAAAGTAATGAAAAATAGTTGGGGATGATGGGGCGTCAACTAATTTTTCAAGTATTCAGAATACCTTGAGTAACTAGCTAAAAAATATTATTTATCATTTATCATTTATTATTATAGATATCATTTATTATTATAGCCATTGATTTATTGAAGGAAATTTATAAGTTTTAGTAATATTAACTACTCTGACTGACGCTCTATAGTTGCTTCCATAGCACTAATCAAAGAAGGACCTGTTAAAACGCCACTACTACAGTAATATCGATCTTCATCTAAGCGGAGTAAGGTTTCAAAACCACTACGACGTTGGGGATCATTTCCAAGTACCCAATAGCGCTGAATAATTGAATCAATACCAAGCCATCCTTCTCCTTCCACTTTTCCTAGCTCGCTATGCTGAAGCAGAAAGGTATAGCGCCGTTCGTCACTGTCTAGACGTCCTCTATACTGTAAAATAATGTCCTCACGGTCTTTACTAGGAAATATCAGCTTTGTTACCATAGAGAACCAATCTGTACGATCCCATGTCACGATAGTTTTACCCTTGACAGTAATTAACATTCCGTTGCGTTCTAGCCAATTTCCTGCAATCATCCATTGGCCGGATTCTAATATAAATGT
>CAJICP010000806.1_pt1 | contig 12124 bp, 2 predicted proteins | sample 9199641 | NCBI WGS metagenome assembly CAJICP01 (sample SAMEA7708340, study PRJEB35096) | sediment metagenome | biome: marine neritic benthic zone biome [ENVO:01000025]; feature: sediment [ENVO:00002007]; material: shallow marine sediment [ENVO:03000034] sea grass bed [ENVO_01000059] ... | reverse complement strand
GGGTAGGAACGTTGCATCCAACGTCCGTACAGGGAGAATTCAATAATGGATAATTGATAATTACCTCTCCCTAAAAACGGATAGGATTGAATAAAAGGAAAATATTTTCTTGTTTCTCCACAGCGAGTGAGAGGCTTTAAACCTTAATTATTCGGTAATATCATGTCCGCTTGAATACTTATACTTTGGTGGAAGGAAGGCAGCTATGCTGTTTGCGTAGCATTCCGTAGGAAAGGGTTTCTTTCAATTGAAACTTAATTCTATACACGCTCCGATGCTACCGGACATGATATAAACATCAGAATCAGGACTTACGCAGAGACTCTACATATAGTGAGGGCGAATGCCATTCGTCCCTACAGATGGTGGTTTAAAAGTCGATTTGCGTAAGTCCTGAGAATAATTAGCATTAACTGGCTAATAATAGGGATTGCATACAACATTGCTACTGATATCAAAATTCGTTTTTGACATAATCAATGACAATGAGCGATCGCTTCAGTAACAAAGATATGGGTTATACACCTACAGTAGATAACCATCTTGTGCTTATTGTCATCAGACTAAAAATTAATTTGTCTTCCATTTTGTTGAATAACTACTAATAAGTACAAATACTTAAACAAAGTTTTAAATAACTTAATATAAAAAAATCACCACGAACTATATTATGTTGTTAATAACAAACAATTTATTTGATGGATGGGAATCCCGTGCTGTACCGTCAGGTCAGCGTCGGGAGGATGTCAAAGAACTGCAACCCACCTAGTTTAATTACTAACGAAAGACTAAATATGAATTACTCAATACTTAACCAAGAAGCTGTCCAACAACTGATGACTTCTTTTGGTTTTAACTCTCTAGATCAAGTGGAGCAACTAGAAACAATTACTGACTATTACAATTATCTAGAAAAGACAGACCAAAAAGATTTGATGAATAATGGTTCTCAGAAATTCCGTCAGGCCAAATATATTTCTGCTGTACTAAAAAATCAGGCCAGGGATACTCTGTTTGTGAATGAACCAGTTGCTAATACTCTGCGGGATTTTCGTTTACCTTTTGATGAACGAAATAACCCTCTGGATATGTCTGTTAGTTCGCTGCAAAAACTACTGCCAGAGGAACTCCAGAATACAGCATCAGAAGCTTTAAGTCAAGATGCTCCTACTCGCTACGTTAAACCTAGTTCAATTCAGTCTACCCAATCACCTGCAGCATATCTTAAGTATATTTATGATTTGGCTAAGGCGATCGAGAATGTTAATCCAGACTTCAATTTAATTGCTCGTCGTCCCGATCTACAGAACTTGGTATTAAATGAAGATAATTTGCATCAGGAAGTGACAACTCTGGAATTAGCAAATGAGTTGTTAATTGCTCAATACTTGGAGAAAAGCGGGAAAACAGAAGCAGAATTATACGAAAATCTCAACAAGACGTTTCACCCCTTAGAATTACCTTTCCATAAAAGTCACAGTGAAGTTCGTTATACTCTAGCAGCAATGCAAGATGAGATGAGTCTTAGCGAAATAGCTCGTCGCATCAAACAAAATAACTTTGCTTTCAAAGATACAGATTTTACGTTAATACCTAACCTGGTAGATCGATTAAATCTCTATCAAAGTCATTTAAAGGTTTTGCAAAAAACGCCAGATGCACAGACTATGTACCGAGAGTGGTATGGGGTCAAAGAAATACCAATCGAAGACATACTTGTTGAACCACCAATTCCAGAAGATTTACAACTCGATCTCCCACTCAATGAAATTGTTGATGGAAAAGTAATCGATCGCTCGCCCAACAATTTTGAATGTACAGTTCATAGTGCAGAAATTGTTGATGATTCAAAATTTGGCAAATGTATGAATTTTGATGGAGAAGATGATTATATAGAAATACCCCCAGAAGCTATTCGAGAATATAATGAAATTACAATTAGTTTTTGGGCCTATGGTGATAGTGATGCAAGTAGAGGCACTTCTATTATATATGCAGCAAATAACGATAATCGTAGAACGGTCAACATTCATTTACCTCATAGCAGTGGGTTAATCCACTTTGATTGTGGTAATCAAGGTGGTGATTTTGACAGAATAACTAAAGAAGATACTGATAATTACTTCAAAGATAAATGGACTTACTGGGTATTTACTAAAAACGTTGCCACTGGTAGTATGAAAATTTATGTCAATGGAACTCTTTGGTATAGTGAAGAAGACAAAACTAAACCAATCAATCTAGCAAGTAGAATAGTACTAGGAAATTTGATTTCAACTGATGGTAGTCTAGATAATTACTGGTATAAAGGAAAAGTAGCTCATCTTCAGATTTACAACCGAGAATTATCGCCAGCAGAAATTGCTGAAAAATATTCTCCTCTGTCTCAAGTAGACAAATTCCGAGAATCAACCAAACTATCAATAGAAGAATTCAATCAATTCTACCGCAACTACAGAGTCAAAGACGACGCAGATAACAGCTATCAAACAAACGAAGTCTATGCTACCTATATCAGTAACAGTCATAACTTAACTCTCAATACAGTCGATGAAAAGTTAGTGATGGGTTATGATGACGAAACATATCTCAATGACGACTTCTTCTATCGCTTCAACCGCATCATTCGCCTCCAGAAAAGGACAAATATACCATATTATCAATTAGACTGGTTACTCAATACAATAGAAAATACAGATGGACTGATCGATGATGACAGACTAGATGTTGTTGCCCATTATCTACACTGGAACTACAAATATCAATTTAGCGTAGATGAGTTTGTCGGTATACTCACAGAAGTGAATAGTTATCGTCGCATGGGAGAACAAGAAACTTCCCTGCTGCGACAAATATTTGGCAATGCAGCACCAGCATTAGTAGAAGTTCTCAAGGATGGCAATACAAAATTTGTTGATTTAGAATCTTCCGTCAAAGAATATTTGATTATCGGTTTGCGCATCACCTTTGCAGAATACGATGCTATTGTCAAAGTAATAACCAATGATGATCAAGATGCAGTATTCGACAAAGCAGCTCTAGCACGAATGTACCGTTTAGTCAAGGTATTTACATTATTTGAGTGGGGAATTGCTAAAGGAATTGAGTTAGTAGAAAAATTAGAACTAACTGACGTATTTGCTCATTCTGGGCAAAAAGTCATTGATGTATTATCAGCATTAGACAAACTGGTGTCCTTATCTGAGTGGATGAACGCAGAAAGTAATAACCTGACAATAGATAACGTTCTGACAATCTTAACATCACCGGATGATGCCGGAACTTTGCAACCAACTGTAGAAGTAGGTGAATTTTTGGATTTACTTGCACAGGATATTGAAGAGCAGCTAGTTGTAAAATCCAGTTTCACAAATTATGAAAGTTGGGAAATTATAGAAGGGGATGATGATGATACAATTCAAACCATAACTATTTCTTCTGAAGATTGGCATCAACTTTTGCAAGAGAACGAGTCAAAACAAATTATTGATAACTATGGATTAGTTCTGAATGTTGAAACAGAAAACATTAAAACGCGGGTAACAGAAATTATTGATCAGAAAGTAGCAGAAAAAGGAGAGGGGTATCAACTAACGGAATCAGCAAAAGGGCAAAAGGAAGAACTAATTGTAGAAATTGAGAATTTCCAAAGACGACAACAAGAATCTCTGGCTAAAATTATTACTGAAAAACTCAGCGAACTTAGTCAAGAAATTATCCCTGTGATATTGCTATGGATGGAAACAGATTATTATCAAACACTCAAGCAATTATTAGGATGGAAATATCCAGACGCAGACGAAGAGGATACAAAACTAAATCAAGAGACCCTGAAATTACTGTACAACATTAATCGTCATGGAATAGTTGTATCTCAGTTGGAGTTAGACACATATACAGTATTAATTGCTGCGGAAAAACCAGAATGGTTAGTAACAGAAATGATTAGCGACCTATCTCTGGAGCAAGTATATTACCTGTATAAGTTCAGAACGCTATTAAATGCTAAAGTCAGTTCCAAACATTGGTTAGTATACTTAGCAACAGTCAATGAGGATGGATTTGAGAACATAGCAGAACAAAACAAAGTATTAGCTGCATTTTTAGATTGGTCTGTAGAAGATATTCCCAACTTAACCAAAGAAATTCCTGATGGTTGGGTGAAAACTGTACAACAAATAGAATATTTGCGTCGTCAGATTGAACTTTGTCAAGATTTGCATATTCCAGGAGAACAACTCCATGAATTAAATAGTGCAAACGGTGATGAACCTGAGTGGGAAGCAGCAGTTGCAGCAGTCAAGTTAGGATTAAATCGTCAAAATGACGAAGTACGGAAAAAAATAGCGACAGATGCCATCAATTTAGAACTCAGGGATGCTTTAGTCGCCAACTTTATGAATGAAGTAGTTGGTGAGAGCAAAGCACTCAAAGAGAAAATCAAAAGTTGGGAAGATATTTATCAATATTTGCTCCTAGATGTCAATGTTTCCTCTCAAGTACCCACAAGTCGTTTATTAGAATGTACTGGTGCAGTGCAGTTGTATATTAACCGGATGATCCAGGGAGTCGAGGATGCAAATTGGCAAGATGGTCAGTTAGAGAATCTCAAAAAAGATTGGGATCTATCACAACAGTATCGGTTATGGGAAGCAAACGAGAAATTAGGATTATATCCTTCTAGTTATATAGAACCTACATTACGTTTGCATAAAACAGAAACTTTCCAAACCTTTGAGGATAGTTTAGGTCAGGGTGCTCTGAGTGAAGAGATGGTGCAGCAAGCAGTCATGCAATATCTGCAGCAACTACAGCAATTATCAGAGTTGCGGGTAGAAGGTTTTACTTCTCAAGATTTAAGAGACTCTATTGAATTTTGTTTTACAGCAAAAGCAACTTGGGAAACAAATAGTTATTACTATCGGTTACTGAGAGTTGATAAAACGAAGTTGGAGGCAGGAAGTAAGTATGCCTTTGAATGGGGTAGTTGGATGAAAGCGGAGCTAGTGTTTAGTCAGCAACATATTTATGGTGTAGCTCCCTGTTATGGTTGGAATCGATTGTATCTATATTGGTTTGAGTTGTTTGAAACCCGTTCTGAAGATGGTACAGAAACATTGTATTACTTGCAACCTAAGTATTGTCGTCAAAATACTGATGGTAGTTTTGGGCAACCGAGGGATAGTGTTGTTTTGGATTTGAATCAGGAGACAGATGATTCAGATTTACGACTTTATCTTCCTTTTGATGAAATTAATGATAGCAAAATAATTGATCGATCGACCAACCAGTTCACTTGTGAGGTCAATGGTGACATAAATGTTGTTACTGACTCCTTATTTGGCAAGTGTACAAGCTTTAATGGTACAGACAATGATTATATAGAAGTACCTAAAGAAGCCATACCAAATACTGATGAAATTACGGTTGATTTTTGGGCTTACGGTGATAGTGGTTTGCTTGATTACCAGTATAGTAATGTGGTTAGTGCTTACGAGGATAACCCTAACTGGAATATTGTACCTCTTAGGGTGACAATGACGAGTCAAGCGCCTATCATCTCTTTTAGTGCTGGTAATAGACCTCAGATCGGAGATAACTTAACTAGCAAACGTGATGATTTTGGTTACTATAAAGATCGATGGACTCATTGGGTATTTACCAAAAACGCTAGCAGTGGTAGTATGAAAATTTACATTGATGGTATTCTTTGGCATAGCGTTGAGGGTCAGACACTATCAATTGCCTCAGTACAGCACATTACTCTTGGAAAGAATTATGTTGGTAAGCTAGCCCATTTACGAATATACAACAGAGAATTACAGCAATCAGAAATATCAAAAGTAGCTTCACAGGGAATAAAGATTAGTTACTCAGGAGAAAATATTCTACAAGAACTGGAGGTTAAAATTTACCAACCTTATTTCGATCAAACATCACACCAGATATTTATGTATTTCGATGCTGGTGTTAAGAAGTCCCTTAACTTATTTTCATCTATTACATCAAAAGAAGAAACATTTGTGAAAACAGATTACAATTCTGTAATAGAATATGAAATCCCAGATGGTTATTATGGAATTAGTAAAGTACCTCCTTCACCAGTAATTATAGAGCCAGGAAAGAATACATACTCTTCTATAGAATGGCTCTCTATACTACCAGATAATCGGGAATGGTCTAATGAGTGGTTAACTGGAATTGAGTTGAAATGGAGAGCTCCTCTGATCAAGAATGATGAAATCTATTTAGAATGGGACTTTGATTGTAAAGAAGCCTGGTACTATTTAAATGATACTCAATATGAGGTAGATGACCCCGATATCCCCTTTACCAATCTGACTAACGTAAAGCATAGCTTCACTAATATAGAATTCACTGCTAGCAACGATTCCTTTGACAAGATAGATTTTCAATTAATTGGCGATCGCGCAACTGCTAATGATAATTATCCTCTTTTTTTAGATCTAAAAAATGGTGTTATTAAGCTTCACCAAAATGAAGACCAAAAAGACTTTGATATTACGGTTAAACTTTTTACTCAGTGGTTCGCTTGGCACAATTTGGAGAGCTACCTAGGCAACGAAGAAGAAACACTATTTACGTTTAGAGTCCTTTATCAAGCTATGGAACAATCTGTCTTCGTTAGAAACTACACACAAAATGATCCAAGTTTAGTTGACCAACGTTTTCTAGTGTTTTCTTACGATCGAGACTCCTTCTATACAACAAATCTCTACTCTACTGCCATTCAACAAGTAGTTGAACTAGCTCACCCATATTACGATATTCATGAACTCTTTGATTTAGCTCATCAACAATACAAAGAAGAAGGGATTCAAAATTACTTAAATGCACTGGAAAATACGGAGACTTATTCTAATATCTCCGACCCCAAACCTAATGATTATATGGATTTCTGGGGATCTTATGGCATATATGCTTGGGAAATCTTCCACTACATACCTTTAATGGTAGCTTACAAATACACTCAATCCCAGAATTTTGATTTAGCCAAGAAATGGTTAAAGCACGTCTACGACCCCACTCTCAAAGATCATCCTTGGAGAAATTATCCTTTAGCATATCAACCAAATGGAATTAGTGCCTTGGGTATCAACGATCCAGACGCGATCGCTCGTGAAATTCCCTATTATTATCGTATATCTACTATTCGTCAATACATACAAAACCTGATAGAACAGGGAGATTACTACTATCGTCAGATTACAACAGAAACCCTGCGTCAAGCCAAAATGTATTATGTGGAGGCAAAGAATTTATTCCGAGAAAGCGCAAAGTCTTTAGGGAACATTCAAGTAGGAGAAGACTGGAGCGATCCGACTTTAGGAGAAGTGACAAACAACGATTTTATAGAACCTTATGACGAAGAAATAATCAAACTCTACCAGACAATAGAAGAACGGTTATATAATCTACGTCATTGGTTGGCAATAGATGGAACACCGTTGAATATACCTCTAATTGCTCCTCCTATTGACCCCAGAGTATTGCAACAAGCGGCTCTTGCTGGAGTTTCACTTACAGAACCTCAACAACCAGCAACCAGAACTCTGAATTATGATTTTGATGACATACTTAGTCGCGCTCGCGGTTATGTACAAGATTTAATTAGCTGGTCAACTAATTTACTGCAGTATTGGGAAAATTATGAAAATATCCAGTATCAAAACTTGGCAGACAGTCTAGGTTCATTTGATTCGGCAATATTAATGCAAGAAAAAACAATTGAAGCTCTGGAAAAAAATCTTGAGATTCAAGAAAAGATGAAAGAACAAACTGAAGATGCAGAGAGTTTTTATGAATTTGAAACGACATTGATAGATGTCATTGATGCTACGATTCAAAAATATTATGCAGCAGTGCAGAAGATAAAGTTAGTAGCATTGCCAATTAAAGCACTTGTAGGAGCTTTGAAATCTATACCTAATATATTTGGGCTTGCAGGAGGTGGTTTTAAACCTGAAGGAGCAGCAGAAGCTACAGATGAATCACAGGAAACTTCAGGTGAGATTCAAGAGTTACTAACTGAATGGTATGAAATAGCATCGGAACTGCAAGCAAGTAAGAGAGAAGCTTTATTCAATCAGCATCAAGCTGAGAAAGCAACAGAGATAATTGAAAAGGAAACTGATGTATCAAACATAGAATTAGAGATACAAAAACAGGTTCTTGAAGATATTAAAACGGACAAAAAAAACAGTGAAACATTGGCAGCATTTAATCAAAAACGTTTCACTAATGAAATGTTTTTCAAGTGGTACGTTGATAACTTGAGGCAACTTTATCGCACCTTGTTTGACCAGACAGTTAGTTTCTGTTTATTAGCAGAAAGGGTGTATCAAGAGGAAACAGGAGAAAAAACCATATTTATTCGACCTCAATGGGATGATGTTTATCATGGTTTATTATCAGGTCAGAAGTTATTGCTGAATCTCCAACAAATGGAGTACAGTTTTTTGCAAAAGACTCTCCATAACGAGCAAGCTATAACACGGACTTTCTCCCTGGAAGAAAAAGATGAGGATGTACTGACAAGTCTCAAGACTCATGGAAAAGCTGTAATTCATATTCAGGAGTCTTGGTTTGAGGAAGATTTTCCAGAGGAGTTCGGACGACGTATTCAGAGTGTTAAAGTGAAATTCTTGGGGTTAGAAGGTAGGGATCCTATTGCAGCAGAATTAACTCAAATTTCTAACCGATATTCTGCTAAAGAACGAACTTTGCAAAGGGTTTGTGCTCATGGCAAAATTAAGCTGTTAGGTGTGGAGACAGATACAGCAACAATGACACCGAAGCAAAAAGGACGATTATTACCATTTGAAGGTTCTGGTGTAGAATCTACTTGGTTATTATCTGTTCCCGCAGCGGTGAAAGCTATCCAGAAGAAAAAAGTCAAGTTTAAGCATAAGTCTACTCTGGAGAAACTTGAAGATATTGAGATGACTATTCGTTATACGGCGAAATATTGATTCTCCATGTTTGCTGGGGGTTTGGTTACCAAACCCCTACGATATTGAATTGCACCGAGTTTATAGCGCTTTTCACTTGAGTAGACCACAAAGTAGGGACGTTGCATGCAACGTCCCTACAGGTTTATTGTTTTTTTAATGTGGTTCATTGACCTGAAAACCTTTGTATGGTAATATTATCAGGAGTTACGCACGGACACTACATCCAGTGAGGGCGAATGGCATTCGCCCCTACAGATGGTGCTTTAAAAGTCAATTTGCGTAAGTCCTGATTATGTCCGGATAATCAGTTATAAATAAAATTTAAGGACTGACAATACCGACAGTACCAAATAAATACTGAAATTATCTTTACTTTCCTCCCATATTTCCTATGCATTCCTCCTTTCTTCCCTCCTGACTCGGTCCTCCTGACTCCCCACAACAGTTATAGTCATTCTGAATAAGACTGGAACACTTTTTCAGCTAAAACTCTTTCAAGGTAAGAAACTCTTGTCTCAATCTTAACTGGAATGACTATATTTATAAGTATTCAACTGTTAGCGTAGCTCCCCCGGAGGGGGAACATGATATTATGTCCCGATAATCAGCGGTCAAAAAAATTTTGTTTGTAGTAGGGCTTCAGTCCTATCTGCACTTAGGGCTAAAGCCCTACTACGAACTTTAATTATAACTATTCAACCGGACATGATATTATACCTTAAGAAACTTCCTCTTCTTCCCTCCTGACTCCTGACTCCTGACTCCTGACTCCTGACTTGAGAAAAGCGATCGCCCGAACATGATAAAATGTAGCATTATAGATTATTTTTGTATAGACAATATAACTAAACTATGCTAGAAACCACCAAAAAAAAAGACGTTCAAATAGCCCTCATTGGCGAAGACACAAAAGTGCTAAGGTCTCGCACTTGGGATAGACTGAAATTTGAAGTCGAGTATTCCCTCCAAAAAGGCACAACTGCTAATTCCTACCTAATTCAAGCAGAAAAAACCGCCGTTATCGACCCACCTGGTGAATCATTTACTACAAATTACTTAGACTCATTGCAACTACGCCTTGATTGGCATCGCCTTGATTATGTGATTCTGGGTCACTTTAATGCTAATCGTGGGGGGACCCTCAAAGCATTGTTAGCCCTAGCACCTCAAGTAACTTTTGTTTGCTCAAACCTGGCATCTTTAACTCTGAAAGACTATTTTCAAGAAACCGAATTGAACATTAAAATAGTTAAAGGTGAAGACACTCTAGACTTAGGATTAGGTCATCAATTACAATTTATCACCACTGCTACCCCCAAATGGCCGGATGGTTTGATGACTTACGATCCGAAAACTCAAATTTTGTTTACAGATAAGTTTTTTGGTGCTCATGTTTGCGGAGACCAAATTGCTGATGAGGGATGGAGCGTTTATAGTGAAGATAGACGTTTTTATTATGACTGTCTCCATGCTGCTCAGGCAAAACAGGTGCTTTCTACCCTCGAAAAAATTTCTGATTTGACTGTGAAATTTTATGCTCCTGGTCATGGGCCTATAGTACGCTATGGGATGATGGAGTTAACCAGTCTGTATCGGAAGTGGAGTCAGGAACAAAATTCACGAGATTTGAATGTTGCCTTGCTTTATGCTTCAGCTTATGGTAACACTGCTACTGTTGCTCAAGCGATCGCTAGGGGTTTAACTAAGGCAGGGGTAGCTGTAGAATCAATTAACTGTGAGGTTGCCACATCTGATGAAATTAAGGAAGCAATAGAAAAATGTGATGGGTTTATTATCGGTACCCCCACTCTCGGCGGTCACGCACCAACTCAGATTCAAACAGCTTTGGGTATTGTACTGAATACAGCTTCTAAGCAAAAGTTGACAGGAGTATTTGGCTCCTTTGGTTGGAGTGGTGAAGCGATTGATTTTTTGGAAGATAAGTTAAAAGATACTGGTTATAAGTTTGGTTTTGAAACTATTCGGGTCAAGTTTAAGCCTGATGATGTGACGATTCAAACTTGTAAGGAAGCGGGTATTGATTTTGCTCAAACTTTGATTAAATCTCAGAAACTTCGCACTCCCAAAACTGGTGTTTCTGCTTCGGGAAGCGATCGCACGGCTCAAGCAGTGGGGCGGGTTGTGGGGTCTCTATGTGTGATGTCTGCTAAACGTGGGGATGTCACCAGTGCGATGTTAGCTTCTTGGGTGTCTCAGGCGACTTTTAATCCTCCTGGGGTGACTATTGCGGTGGCGAAAGAGCGAGCAGTGGAGTCTTTAACTCATAATGGCGATCGATTTGTGTTGAATATATTAGCTGAGGGCAAACAATTGAGGAAACATTTTCTTAAGCCTTTTGCACCGGGAGAAGATCGTTTTGTTGGAGTAGAAACGAAGGAAGCTGATAATGGTTGTCCGATTTTGATAGATGCTCTGGCTTATTTGGAATGTAAAGTGACAAACCGGATGGAGTGTGGCGACCATTGGTTAGTTTATGCTGTGGTAGAGAATGGTCAGCTATTGAATGATGGGGTGACTGCTGTTCACTTCCGCAAATCAGGCAGTCATTATTGAGAGTAGGGAGTAGGGAGTAGGGAGTAGGGAGTGTGGGGAGGTCTAGTAGTAGATTGTTTCATCTTAAATGGTGCGTTATAGCAGTTTTCATGCTTGATAGACCACAGTCGATCTGCACCGGCATGATGGGAGATTATGTATTCAGTCGCAACTTGAGGATCGAGAGGTTTGAAACTAGCCTTTGACTCCTGAGGACTAACTCCTAACTCCTGACTCCTGACTCCTGACTCCTGACTCCTGACTCCTGATGAATTAGAAAGCTTACTGGTCTACCGATGTCAGAAAATTATGGAACAGCAGGAATTTGTCCAGGTGTTAACCTGTTTCCATTGGTGGCCGAAAACAAGGAGTGCTTAATCATCACTAATCATCCGGACATGATATAACAAATTTATTAGGAGATAATGAAGATGACTATGAATAAAGAAAATGAAGGCAACACAATGACCGTCGTGGAGTATGCAGTCAGCCGACTTGCCAAACTCGGTATTACCGATTGTTTCGGCTTGCCCGGCGACTTTGCGTTTCCGTTCGACGATGCCATCGCCAACAACAAAGACATTCAATGGCGGGGG
>CAJICP010000066.1_pt1 | contig 12151 bp, 11 predicted proteins | sample 9199641 | NCBI WGS metagenome assembly CAJICP01 (sample SAMEA7708340, study PRJEB35096) | sediment metagenome | biome: marine neritic benthic zone biome [ENVO:01000025]; feature: sediment [ENVO:00002007]; material: shallow marine sediment [ENVO:03000034] sea grass bed [ENVO_01000059] ... | reverse complement strand
CGTTGGCGGAGCCTAGCGGCAGCTATAAGGGGAGCGTCGGGATGAAAGCCAGGGTCAACAGTCGGATACCTGCACAAATAAAACGTTCTGCTCCTCTTGACAAGTAGAAGGTATTTTGTTATGTCAACAAACACAGGGGAAGGACATCACCTCACACGAAACAGCTCTCAGGGTTTCCCAGACTGAAGAATCCCGCGTTGTCGCGCTTGCGCAACGTCGGTCGGATGTCAAATAACCACCTTTTCCAGGTTTGGGTTGAGCACCCTTGACCATGTTTTTGATGTTCCGGTCTTCACGTCCAATAGCATCAGCAGTTTTAACAATTTTACTAGCACTCTGCCAGTTATAACCGTCTCGCTTTTGAGCTAGCTGTTTAGTTCTAGATAACTTTTGATACGCCTTAGCTTTGTTCTTAGAGTCTTTGGTTCTGCGACTAATTGCTCGGTGACGGATAGTTAAACGTCACCGAACAACACCATGTTTAACAACTGGGCAAGTTAAGGGACAGCATGAACCATACTCAATTTTTGACTCAATATCACAGTAGCTCCCATAAGTGTAGATGATGGGTTCATTGGTATTCTGGTTGTTGCTACTATAGCCGACTTCTCTTTACTTTAAGTGCATAGTTACGATGTTTTCTCAAGGTAACTAGCCATTGAGACATTTGATTAATTTGTTCTAATTTTGGCTTTAACTTGAAGTTCTATCTAACCTGCGCTTAACATCACGTCTTTTCCCGATCTACTACACTATTAGAGCTGATTCCTTAACTTAGCTGAGACTTTTATTTTACTTGGCTTTCAGGAATATTGAACCTCGGAGGCCGTAAGTTGCCAAACCTAAGTCTAACAAGCAACTTAGCCTCTTAATATTTACTTGATAAATCAGCTCTTAGTATAGATAGTATAGACTGCATAACTAAAAAGTTCAACTAAAAAAAAGACTAAAAAATGTACCTGTTTTGCATGATGAAGTTAAAGCAAAAATAACCGTACTTTTAACTCCAACTGCATGGAAAAAAAATTAAATCAGAAGCGGTAATAAAAGGTGTTAGTGCCAGTGAATTATTGAAGCCTGGGCTAGAAATATTCACGGCGAATAAATTTGTCCGTGTCGCCTTTCCTCCTAGCAAGAAATTGACGATACTCCCTGGCTCCCGTTATCTTCTTAGTGGAATTTTCCTGATAGACGGGTCTTCTGCCTAAGTTACAAGAACATAATTTTGGTAAAGTTAAATCTTGTACTATTTAACTTTCTTGAGAGTATTTAATTAATCTCTGAAGATTAATTGATTAACTAGCTACTCTAATATTAAAAAGGGAGTACAACTTACTAATTTTAGATTGAATTATCTTGAAAAACATAACTTAAATATTTAAAATAAATGGCTCCATTCGGAGTCTAAACATTTCTCATCTTTCCAGACTCTATCAGTACGTAGACATTCTTCTTTAGTTTTAATCCAAATAATTGCTGTAGGAGATATAGTTTTATTGTCTTTAGGCTCTGTAGGATATATACTCTGATTAACTTCTACCCATTTACTATGTAAATGATACACAGCAAATCCACTTAAAAATAAGGCATCCCCACATATCATGGTAAGTAATAATATTTTTGAGATAAATTTAAGTTTTTTTTTCCTAAGCTCACGCTCAAAATTAGAATGAATAGCCTCTATCAAAGCATTTTCTGTCAACATTTGGACTCCATTAGTATAAAAAAATAGGTATAACACCTCAAAAGTCTAACTAAAGTAAAAGTAATGAGGTTATTAATTTTGTAATTATAATTATTCGTATAAGACATATATTAATGGGGAGCCTATTTCAATAGCAAGTGATTATACGGAACTTCATCAAATCTTCATAAATTAGTTTCAAGATCGAGCAGATTGCTTATCCTCAATGATTTGCTACAAATATTATTTTTATTTGATTGAAAAAAATTAAGATAATAGTAAAGTTCTCTATGGTCAAAAATGACATAAATTTAACCCTGAGAAACTGTCACTAATTTAATTTGCTAGGGATCTAAAATTCGACTAATATTGGGATAATATGGGGGATAAGCATTATGTATAAATAGTTTGATCGACACCTTCGGTCGAGGCAACAGAGAAGAAAAAAAAAAAAAAAATGCGATGGGAGAGGATTTAATACCCCCACTATATTGTTTCAATTAGTAGAGGGCTGGTGGCGGGTAAAATCCCCTACCATACCCCTTTACTCTTAATTATTGCCTTTGGCCTTTAAGGTTTATTTTCTAATTTGTGACTATAGAGCTTTAATTGAGGTCTAATCTTATTTTAATTCACAAGTATAAACAAGCTGAAAACCAATCATTACATTTTAACTATCTGTAGCAATGTTTAAGTAAAAAATAATGTCCAAAAATTGGCTCAGGCTGTTTAAAATTCCTGTAGTTCTTTTTAATCAAGGGTTTCAGCTTTATTTGTTAAGCATGGTATATGAAGTTTGTGTAAATTTGAAAAACCCTGAACAACTTCATCAAAACTTCATAAAACTCAGAAATTTATCGGTTGCATTTACTTAGGCCATAAGGTAGGGTTCGGTAATAGGCCATGCTGGAAAAGTGGGGATAGAGACTGGGAAATTCCCCTAAATGGGCCATTAAAATCTAGCAATCAGTTAAGCTAACAAAACCTATACCAACTTGACTGCTGATCCTGTTGCCGTGATTAATAGCAGCGCACCTTTTTGATCCACATTAATAGTGCCTGTATCTATTTCTACCCCCACAACTGCATCAGCACCCATGGGTCTGGCCCGCTTTTCCAGTTCGGCGATCGCATCTTCCTGACCCCTCTTAAACACTTCCTCATAGCTGCCGGTACGGCCTCCGATAATATCTCTAATTCCAGCAAAAAAATCTCTCAGAGCATTACTACCATAAACTACTTCAGCAGTTACAATTCCTAAATATTCTTGAACTTCAGCGCCTTGAATTACATCAGTTGTAGTTATAATCATTATCTTTAATTTTGCTCAAATAAGCCTAGTTGTTCTCTGTAAAAATACTACATAAATTTTGTCAACTATTCCTGAGCAGAGTGGTATGATTAATAATTTCTATAAACACTATTAATTTCAGACTGGCCGTGTACCAAAAAACAGTATCAATACTTAGTAGTCTAATGGTGGCCACAATAACAGCCACTATTCCTTCTATTGCTTATGGAGTTCCTTGTCAGCAAACAGACAAGAAAGCCAAAGACACCTCCTATATTTTTCCAAGCTGTGGGGTCAAATTATTGGCTCAAGCGAATCAAGCTGCGAGTTCAAAATTAGATGAACTACTACGCCAAGGACGCGAGTTAGCAGATGCTGGAAATTATCAACTAGCCATAACAATATATCAACAGGCAGTACGTTTAGACCCCAAAAATGCACAAATATATTCTGGTATTGCCTATTTAGAAGCACTCCAAGAAAATTTCCAAGCAGCAGCCCAGTTTTATCAACAGGCGATCGCCATCGATCCTCATAACGCAAATTTTCAATATGGTTTGGGGTATAGTATGGCGAATTTAGAAAACTATCAGGCGGCAGTTGAAGCTTATCGTCGTGCTTCTTTGCTTGACCGCAATAATATTAATGCTCATTTAGGGTTGGGTGCTGCATTGTTTCGTCTAGAGAAATACAATGAGGCCATAGTTGCCTATCAAGTAGCAATTCAGTCTGAGTCTAAGAATGCTGAAGCTCATGCTTCAATGGGTTTAGCATTGCTCAAGCAAAAGCGTTTTCCTGAAGCATTGGAAGCTATTCAACAAGCTGTTCAGTTATCACCGAGAGATGCAGGGGTACAAATCAAGTTGGGAACTGCTTTATTAGCTACTGGGGATACTAATGGCGGTTTAGCTGCTCTGAAAATGGCCTCTCGTCTAGAACCTCGAAATGGAGATATTCAATTTCAAATTGCGGAAATTTATCAAGCGCAGAATAATATTGAAGCTGCTTTGAGTGCTTATCAAAGAGCTGCTTATGTTAATCCTGATTTAGTGGAGGCTAGGTTTGCTGCTGGAGAGATACTTTTAGAAAGGCAGGATTATTTACAAGCAATAATTATGTATCGGCAAGTAATTAAGAGAAATCCTGATAATGCAGATGCTCATTATAAAATGGGGTTAGCTCTTCAAGGTAGAGAACGTAAAAGAGAAGCATTAAGATCTTTTGAAAGAGCTTTAAAACTTTTTGAGGAAGAGGATAATTCTGAGGGTAAGGAAAAAGTGAAAACTGCTTTGGCGGAATTGGAAGATTAATTTTAGGGATGGAAGAAGGAAAAAGGTAATAAATAGGGGATTTAAACTTAAAAACATCTTCCCTCTTTCAACTTGGGTCTTCCTTTACTACGGAATGCTTGGCATTCATGTCGCGCAGCGAAAATTTAGTCCATACTATTATACCTAATGAGAAATGATATTACAAAAACAAGAAGATTTCGCACTCAAGCTCTCAATTGTGGGAACATCGGGGATGTCTTTTCTAGGTATTATTTTTGGTTTAATTGCTCCTTCTGAGGCAATTTTACTAGATGGATTTTTTAATGTAATTAGCCTATTGATGGCTGGAGTATCCCTGTGGGTTTCTTGGCTTTTAAAACAGCCTGAAAGTGAGGATTTTCAGTTTGGTTATGCCCTATTTGAACCTTTAGTTAATTTAGGCAAAGGTTTATTAATTGGAATTCTCTCTTTATTTGCATTATTCTCATCAATAGTAGCATTACTAAATGGTGGGCGATCGCTCAATGCTGAGATTGGAATAATTTATGCTGCTATTGCTGCTACGGGCTGTTTAATTATTGCATTTATCCAAAGGAATATTGCCAAAAAAACCAATTCACCAATGGTACAAGTTGACTCCCAAAATTGGTTAATTAACGGCACAATTAGTTTATCTGTAGGTATAGCCTTCATTATTGTTAGTTTTATTGAAAAAACGTCTTGGTCTGGCTTTGTACCTTATGCTGATCCTACCCTAGTTACGGTATTAGTTTCTATTACTCTACCTGTTCCTGTCAAAATCATCATCGAAAGTCTCAATCAGCTTTTATTAGGTTCTCCAAGTTTAGTAGTTAGGCAGGAGATTAGAACAGTTATTAGAGAAAGTATTCAAGATTTACCCTGCGTTAAATATTGGCTACGCATAACCAAAATGGGCAGACAACTTTATGTACATATTTATTGGCTCTTACCTGTCAATTTTCAGATTAATAGTGTTTATCAATTAGATCAAATTCGAGAACAAATTGCAGTAGTCTTACAACAAAGTTATAATAACCTTGCCCTAGATATTATCTTTACTCAAGATAACAAATGGGCTGAACCACCCCATGGCTCAGAAATAGTAGTAAATTTGGATAGACTTTAGAGCCTCTAGCAATTAACAATTTATCGGAATTTTTCCACACTTAAAAAAATACATGAAAAGAATTTTAGATTTCCTCTTAACTACCTTTGTTACTGGTTTTCTAATCCTCTTGCCATTACTACTTAGTTACTTGGTAATTGGTCAACTTTTAGATATCTTGTTGCTGTTGACAACTCCTCTACATGATTTTTTGAAAATCGGGGGAATGTCTGAACAATTAAGCGATCGCTTAATTACTATTATTGTTCTAATTCTGATTTGTTTATTAATTGGAATTGCTAACAAAAAATCACTTTTTATTGGCATTGGTAATTGGATTGAAGCTAAATTTCTCAATTATTTACCACTATATAAGATGTTACGCAATCTCTCTACTAATTTATCAGACAATCAGATTCCTGAATATTTTCAACCAGCATTAATTGAAATGGTTGAAGATATCCAATTTTTAGGATTTATTGTTGAAGAACATAAGGATAGTAAGTTCACTATCTTTGTACCGATGTTCCCTACTCCTGGTGTTGGTATGATTCAAATTGTCAATAGTAATAAAGTCTAAATTATTAATGCTCCTATGAAAAACGCTGCTATTTGTGTTCTCGATTGGGGACATGGTGTCGAAAGTCTTGTATCACAACAATCTGAACAATAAATTATGGAAGGTGTTTTTAGTCAGCCTCAATATGAGCTATCTCGTTGGTCAAATGATAACTTTTTTGCTCTACTTAAATAATTTGGATGATAAATATTCCCCAGGGAATGCTCGGAATTAATTTCTATCACTAAGTCTACAAATTCAGGATTTTTTATGAGTGGTTTAATAAATAATTCTGGATGCAATGCTTGCCAAAAATAATCTACAAATTTTTCAATTTCATCATCGCTCATACCTGACTTTCCTGAAGCAATCATTTGTTTTTCTGCTTGTTTTCGCCATTGTTTAGAAAAACGATAATCAGTAGGATATAAAACAATTAAACTATCTAACTTTTCCCACAAAGGTAAATATTCTGCTAATTTTTTATTCATATCACGGGCAAATTTTTTGTCTGCTTCTGTAATAATTGGCGGTGGTGCAACATCAAAGTTTTTCTCTGGAATTGGTTGAACTCCAACAAACCAACCTTCAAATAAAACAATATCAACTTTACTTACTATTTCTGCTTCAATTCTATCTCCAGCACCATCAAAAAGAGACTTATTAAATCTAGGAATAGCAATTAAATTATCGGAATTTTGATTTTCAGATTGACGTAACTTATCTAAAATTTCTATTCCTAAACTAACATCATGGGTGCCTGGAGGTCCGCGCCAAATTAATCGAGAATCTTCTTTTTGTAAAAGTTGACGTTCAGCGTAAGTTTTATAAATATCATCAATAGAAATACTGATAGTTTTATAGCCTAGTTTGTCTAAAATTAAGCCTAAAATTTTTGCCAGAGTAGTTTTACCAGTTCCTTGTCCGCCTAAAATTCCTTGAACTAATGGACGACCTAAATTTTGACGTTTATTAGCTAATTTTATTCCTAAAGGCAACCATAATTTCCATAAGGTTTCTAGAGTATGATTATCTCTGAGAGGAAATTTATGGTAGTCAGTAATTACAGACTGAAAAAGAAGCGATCGCTCCATAATTACTTCTCTTACATTTACCGAAGTAATGTTAAAAACATCCGCACTTTTTTCCTCTATTAATTCTTTATTTGCTAAGATTTCTAATTCTTTTTTTCCCAGAGAATTACTTTGATGTAAAATTTGTAAAATTTGCCCTAGAGATAAGTTGGAAAATTGCATAAAAATTCGGCGTTGGTGAATAAAAGTATGATTCTATAGAACCCCTAACTGTATCTTTTACATTGATTTTCCTTTCTACAACATTCGCTCTGAGCTAAGAAACTATACTATCTTTAGTTGAATAAAAAGTCATGTGTATAGGCAAGCAACCCCAGACAATTTTTATGATATCACAAAAATTGTGAGGATGCAACCGAAAATTCTTTGAGATGCCGAATTTTTCAGGTAGCTCTAGAGAATGCAACAGTTAGTCCTAGCTAAAATGAGGCTAACCGAATAAATCTTCTGATTCTAATCTTAAAGGTAAGGGAGTTAGGGAGTAGGGGAGGGAATATTTTCCAATCACTCCATCACCCCGTCTTCACCTCTCTATGAAAATTGCATAAAAATTCTAGATGCTGATAAAACTTTTTACTGACCTTATTTTCTAATTTGTTTTAGAGAACAGGAAATAAAAAAAGGCAAGTGTACTGGCATGATTAAGAACAATTAGACATTTCAGATAATAAAAAATAACATCAATTATTTCCCCTACTCCCTACTCCCTATTTTAAGAACCTAATTTGAAAGCTTCCAAAAATAGACCATAGGTGAAGCCAATTTTAAAACCATTCAAAATATCTAATCCCAAAGAACGTGAAATTTTCCCACTACTGCCATACACCAACCAGTTGAATATTTCAGTAATCAACAAACAGATTAAAGCATATAAAACATCTAAGTAACCTTCTTGCCCGGCAATGGTAGAAACGGCAGTTGCTAAAAAATTACCAAACAACAAACTAATAACTAATAGAGAGATTCGACGCCAAGGATTAAGTAACCATTGTCTAAACCTCTCAATAATAACGTTGAGTAATCTATTGAGACGGGTACTTTGCATAGATGATGTTAAATATATTTTTAATTTCTAGGATTTTCAAGTTAAAAATACTCTAGGTACTCTAACATAACAGAATAGCAAGCTGTAATGTTTCATGTCAAACAAAATCAGGATGCCAAGTTAAAGGAGCAAAAGAAATACTTAAATTCAAATGAAATTTAAACCTTACTCAAAAATTATTATTGCTTTAACATTCTTTTTATTAGGAGTAATTATTGGCAGGTTTCAGTTAACAATATCCTGGACAACAAATGAGTCTGCAAGATTACAAACATCAAAATCTTCATCAATTTTAAAACCTCCTTTATCAAACATTCCTACTCCGACACCCCTACCAAAATCCCCAACAAAACAAACCCAAGAATGTAATCTACCCATAACTACTTCTCAATCATCTATAGTCAAAACTGCTAGAGAAGCTATTCGAGTTAGTAACTGTACATATCGTCCAGTTCGTATAGCACTACTAGCCAAATCCTCAGAACAATCTTACCAAAAATCTGTTCACTGGGATTTTGCTCCAGGAGAAGGTAGTGGTAGAGGGTTAATACTCTCTTTGCCAGAAGCAAAATTAACCTTGAAACCAGGAGATATTTTAGTTGTCTTTGCTCAAGATGGCTCTCGTTTATATTGGGGACCTTATGTTGTGGGAGAAACAAGCTTTCCTATTTGGAATAAAGAAACATTAGAATGGCAGTTAATTTTAAGGCCATAAAAAAATATTGATGGTCACTCTGCTAATGTCAGCATTCAGCCATCAGCTTTTAGCTTTTAGCTAGATTATAATTACTAAATCTTGTCTTAACTGAAGAAATTATTATTGATATATTTCAGATAATTTATAGCAATTTAAGACCTACTTAGTATAATGGATAATTGATAATGAATAATTGATAATGAAAGAATATAAAAATTGCTTTTTCGTGCTTGAATAAGCATTTAACTTCTGGTATAGGTTTTCATTAATCAATTATTATCCATTAATTAAATTATCCATTATTTATGATCCATTATCAATTAATGAAAAGGATAACTTATCTGAATGAAACTAATACAAGAGTTAGAAATTATCAATTGGTTTAAAACTCAACCAAAAAATCATCTTTTGACATTAGCACTTTCTATTTTATGGCTCTTCTTACTTGCTTGGCTAGCTTTCTTTTGTAACCTTGGTAATATTGGTTTAATTGATGAAACAGAGCCACTCTTTGCCGAAGCTGCTCGTCAAATGGTAGAAACTGGAGATTGGATTACACCTTATTTTAATGGAGAAACTCGCTTTGATAAGCCACCTTTAATTTATTGGCTAATGGCAATTGCTTATCATCTTTTTGGTATTAATGAATGGTCTGTACGTCTCCCTTCAGCAATATCTGCAACTTCCCTAACCTGTTTTGGATTTTACATCCTTTATAGATATGGTTATTATCACCTGAATTATCAGATATATACCCATAAAAATAAGTCTTTAATAGTAAGATTATTAATAGCATGGATTGGCGCTGCGATGATAGCCTTAAATCCAGAAACTATTGCCTGGGGACGTATTGGAGTTTCTGATATGTTATTAACAGGCTGTATGTGTTCGGCACTATTAGCCTTTTTTATGGGATATGCTTCACAAACAGAAAATACTCATATTTCTCAGCAAAAAAACAACAAAATACTCAGACAAAATGCTTCATCTCCACAAAATAAAAATCCATCATCAAAAACCACAAAACCTGCCAAATTTAACAACTGGTATTTAGCTTTTTACATCCTAATATCTTTAGCAGTTCTCGCCAAAGGTCCGATTGGAATTGTTTTACCCGCACTGATTATTGGTCCCTTTCTATTATATGTAGGTGAATTTTTTCAAATCTGGCAAGAAATAAATATTTGGCGTGGAATTTTAATTTTTTCAACTATTACATTACCTTGGTATATTCTCGTTACTTTAGTCAACGGGAAAGAATATATTGATAGTTTTTTTGGTTATCACAATTTTGAACGTTTTACCAGTGTTGTTAATCACCATCAAGCGCCCTGGTATTTTTACTTCTTAGTCGTACTAATTGGTTTTGCACCTTGGTCGATTTATTTACCAATAGCGATCGCTAAAACTAAGTTTTGGCAATGCCGTTATTGGCGTAGTAAACCTCGAACTCAACAGTTAGGTTTATTTGCTTTTTTCTGGTTTATTTGTATCTTTATTTTCTTCTCCATCTCCGCCACTAAATTACCTAGTTATGTCTTACCATTAATGCCAGCAGCAGCAATATTAGTAGGATTATTTTGGAGTGATATTATTATTAATGGAGATTCTCTCTCTAGTCAGACTAATAAATCTGAAAATTTACAATCATCTGTCAACCCCACGAATAATTCTGTTAAACCTGTTCCCAGATTGGTGAGAAATACTTCTCAATCAAAACTTCAATTTTTAGATTTTTCAGTTATTGCCAATATCATTTTTTTGTTAATTTTAGCTCTAGGAATTATCTACAGTTTTAACTGGCTAGATGGAGACCCAGCTATGCCATATTTCCCAGAGTTAATTAAAAATTCAGGTTTATTAATTCGTGGTGGATTAATTTTAATAACTACAGCAATATTGATGGGAATTATTTTGATCAAAAAACAAAATTCGTGGATTTGGAGTGCTAATTTTATTGGATTAGTAGCTTGTTTAATTTTTACTATTAATCCGATGATGTTTTTAGTGGATCAAGAACGTCAATTACCCTTACGTCAATTAGCTCAAACTATTGTTCAAGTCAGACAACCTGGAGAAGAAATAATTATGATTAGCTTTGAAAAACCTAGTTTGGTTTTTTATACTAGACAACAAGTAGCATTTTTCCGACGTGCCACAAATGCTAGGGAATATTTAGAGAAAATTGTTCAAAAAGACTCTTCTGGTAAAGTTGTAATGATTGGTTACCCAAAAAAGTTTATTCATGTAGGATTAGAACCAGGGCAATATCAATATTTAGACAGTCGTGGTGCTTATCAATTAGGCAAGGTTCCTAAAAGTCTCTTCTTACCAAAATAATATTAATTTGCTATAGCAGTTCTCGGCGTGGTTGTGAAAAAGTCTCTTGGAATTAGGAAGTAAGGAATACCAAATATCAAAAACTTTTCTACTGGAGTAGGGCGACAATATATAGGAGAAATAGGAAAAACAGATAATGGTATAGTAGTGGTTACAACTCATCTTTATGATGGAGCTTATTTGTCTGCCTTTAGATATAGCTTTGTATCAGAAAGCTGATTGTTTAGCCAAAGGAAAAAAAGACCCAGAATTTGTCAAGAAACCAGACTTAGCAATGTCTCTAGTAGATCGGTGTTTGCCCAGAGGACACCAACCAGAAATTGTGTTAATTGATGGGGGTTATGGTAACAATATATCATTCTTAAATCAACTAGAGAAAAGAAGTTTAACTTATATAGGAGGATTAGCTAAAAATCGTTTGCGTAGCATTCCGTAGGAAAAAGTAATCATCAAAAAACAGGATGACATTAAAGAGGAAATTAGATTAGACAAGCTGGCAGAAAGTATACCCCAAAAAGCTTTGTACTTAGTTCAACTAAGTACAAAAAATGCTAAAAAAGTTTGGGTAGCTACTTTAGTTGTACAAATATCTAGGATGTCAGGTCAAAAAACTATAGCTATCGTTATGAATGCTAAAAGTTTTTCTGAGGCCACTGATATTAACTATTATATCACTAATATAGAACACAAATATGTAACTCCAGAGTGGATGTATTCTACTTATTCGAGCGATAAATTGGGTAGAATTTTTCTACAGGGAAGCGCTCATGATGGTTAGGACTAAGAGAATATCAAGTCAGAGATAAAATCAGCCTAAAAAGGTATTTTATTTTAGTCCGATCGTGCTTATACATTTATTATCTGGCATCAGTTAACTGGAGGGATAAGAAGGCGTTGGGCGCTCCAAACCGTTAAAGACCTTTACTGATACTTTAGAAGCCCGATCGTACAGCAATATCTTATCGTTTTTTTGAGTGGTTAGATGAAAACAAAGACGTATTTACCGCTCATAAAGAGAGTTTGGGATTTGTTTGGGCTTGAAAT
>CAJICP010000775.1_pt1 | contig 12201 bp, 8 predicted proteins | sample 9199641 | NCBI WGS metagenome assembly CAJICP01 (sample SAMEA7708340, study PRJEB35096) | sediment metagenome | biome: marine neritic benthic zone biome [ENVO:01000025]; feature: sediment [ENVO:00002007]; material: shallow marine sediment [ENVO:03000034] sea grass bed [ENVO_01000059] ... | reverse complement strand
TTATAGTATTGATAAAAATTTATTGGGAATGGCGATCGAAGCTGGTGAGTTGGAAGACCCTTGGGTGGAGGCACCAGAGGAAGTTTATAATATGACCAAAGCGATGGTTGATACTCCTAATGAACCGGAATATGTTGAGATTGGTTTTGAGAGAGGAATTCCTGTTAGTCTCAACGGTCAAGGAATGGGTGGTATTGAATTAATTACCAAACTTAATCAGATAGCAGGAAGTCATTGTGTCGGTCGTATTGACATGATTGAAAACCGTCTTGTGGGAATTAAGTCAAGAGAAATTTATGAATCTCCGGCGATGTGGGTACTTATTCAAGCGCACCGCGACTTAGAAAGTTTAACTTTGACTGCTGATGTGACTCGTTATAAGCGAGGTATTGAGGAAACTTACAGTCAGTTGGTTTATAACGGTTTGTGGTTTAGTCCGTTGAAGGGTGCGTTGGATGCGTTTATTCAGCAGACCCAGGAAAGGGTGACTGGTGTTGTGCGGGTGAAACTATTTAAGGGTAATGCCATGGTTGTCGGTCGTCAGTCTGGCAATTCTTTATATAGTTATGACTTAGCAACTTATGGTGCTGAGGATGAGTTTGACCATAAAGCAGCAGAAGGATTTATTTATGTTTGGGGTTTGCCGACTCGTGTTTGGTCAGAGAAACTTCGAGGTTAATAAATTGGTGCTTTTTTAACTTTAATTAGTTGTTCCTGTAGGGATGAAATATTAGTCTCTACAGGAAATAGCTAACTGATATAGGTTTAAGGAGAGGTAATTCTAAATTCTTAATTCTAAATTCTTAATTCTAAATTCTTGAATTACTGACATTGATACATTCGGAAATAATAACCATAAACTCTAGATTTAGATTCAGGATTAAATATACAATATTTGAAGAGTTAAAATTTTCGGAGTTATTCATAATATTTATAGGGAATTAATATTAAATACTACAAATGTAGAGTATAGCGTTTTTGAATTTTAGGGCGTAGGTTGAGTTGAAGTACGGTTAGTGCGACTTAATCTGTAGGATAAACCCAACCTAAAACTCAAATTCAATAAACTTCATCGTGAGTTCCTATATTCAACAATAAAATAGCCTCTTTCCCTTCTTCCGGATCTACAACAAACTCAAAGATAATTCGATAACTATAATCTACAGAACAAGACCAGCAACCTACTAAATCTCCCCTTAATTTATGGGTTCGCAAACTAGGATGAAACGGGTCATCTGCCAACTGTCGTAGTGTCTCCTCAATTAACAAACGTAGTTGAGGATTTTTGCGAACTAGACCCTTAAAAGAATGCAAAGATTTAGAACTCCAAGCAATTTTCATCAATCTTCATCCAAAGCTGCTAAAAAATCATCTACTGTCCCAAACTGAACTTTTCCTTTTTGATAATCCTGTCTAACCTCAGCAATTTCTTCTTCTAATTGTCTTCTTCGTTCTTGAGAAAAACGCTTTTTAAGAATATCAAGCAGAATTTCTCGATCATCCAAAGAAAGTTTTTCTACTATTTCTATTACTTCTTGGAAATCAGAAGTTTGATAATTTTCACTCATAACTTAAAGCTAATATTTCTTAGATTATATAGCGGTCATATATTGATTTTCAACAGATAGATATTTTTGTTGGGTTCCTGGGTCAACTGATAACTGGGGTGCATCTCAATGCATGAATAAAGCCAAAAGTGTATCGCTTTTAGGCAACAGCTCCGAAAGGCAACAGGGAATATATAAGAAAAAAGTATTTTTGCAAATATGAGATGCACCCGATAACTGATAACTGAATTTAGGGCAGGCAAATAAAGAGGCCAAGTTTCTAGTTGCTTGATGATAATTCAATATTTACCCACCCTAATATTATTGACTACTCTAAATTGGATTAGCTTCTAAAAACAAGGAATAATTTGTATCACCACTAAACTCAGAAACTCGCACAAAATAATTACCCTCTGGTAAGGCATTAATAGCTATTCTCTCATCAAGATTACCCAGATTTCTAGACTCAGCAAAAACCTCTAAACTTTCTGCCACTCCATTATTATTAATATCCTCAATTAATTCTACATCTGCATCCCCACTCAAACCACCTAATACCACATCTAAACTACTAGGAGTATTCAAAATAAAACTATAAATATCAACTGGATTTCCATCTCCAATAAAATTACTCACTTCCGCAGTTCCCAAAACACCAAAATCAGCATTAATATTTAACAAATTATCTCTAAAATCTGGAGGAGAACTCAAGCGATTTTCTGGCAAACCAACTAAAATATAATGTTGAATTGAACTGGCAAATATAGCATTATTTAGTAACTCTACTACATCAGGATTTTCAGTAAGATAAAAATCTGTTTTAAACAAAAAGCTAGGGTCACGCAATTCAAATTGACCAAACCTGACAAAATGTTCAAAAGGAGTTAAATTTGCTGATTCTAATACTGTGGCAAATTCAGAATCTGAGACATAAAAAGCAGTATTAAAAATCGGACTAGGGTCACGAAATTCAAATTGACCAAATTCTAGAAAGTGTTCTACTGCCGTTAGGCTACCATCTTCAATAGCAGCAGCTACGCCAGTATTAGTTTCTAGATAAAAGCTAGTATCAAATAAAGCATTGGGGTCTCGATTTTCAAATTGACCTACATTCAGAAAATGTTCCAATCCACTATTAAAATTTCCCGCAGTAATTTCTGCTACAACATCGGGATTTAAGGCTAAATAATAATTTTCATCAAACAGAGTCTCAATAGTTAACATTATCTTAAAATTTGATTTTTGAGTTTACACTGCAACCTGAGTAATGTTATCTTACTATAACCGTTTATTTATGTATGCTTTAAATTCAAAATTTATACTTAAGAATTAAGGGACATCAACTATGGCTAAATCTTCCTTGATGAAAATATTACGTCATGCCTACCAAATTTCCAAAATGTCAAGAAAAACAGGCATTCCTAGTGATGAATTATTGGGGATGGCGAGAGAAGCAAAAGGTAGGAACTTTCGGACTACTCGCCGTCGCTTGTTACAAGGAGGTTTAGGCTTTGCTGGGGCAATGGCAGCTTCTAATTTCTTTAAAGGTGGACAAAGGGCAATGGCTCAACAAACGCCAGTATTAGTAGTAGGCGCTGGAATTGCAGGATTAACCGCAGCTTATCGTCTCACTCAGGCGGGAGTACCAGTAAATGTAATTGAAGCTAGAAATAGAGTAGGTGGTCGGATCAAAACTATGGATAAAGTTGCTGGTACTTTTCTATCAGCAGATTTGGGTGGAGAATATATTGATAGCGACCATAGTGTGATACGTAGTCTAGCAGCAGAACTTGGGTTAACAGAAGTGGATTTATTTCCCAATCAGGAAGAGTTAGTGGGAACTGGTTACTTTTTTGAGGGAAGATTTGTACCAGAGTCAGAATTGATTGCTGATTTTGCTCCTATAGCAGAAAAAATAAATGCAGATTTAGAGGCGATCGATGAGTTTGAAGATTATACAACCCCATTTCCAGAAGTTGTCGAGTTAGATAATCTCTCTATCACGGAATATTTGGAGGGTATTGAAACTACTCCAGTGATGCGACAGATAATTAGAACAACTTATAATGTTTTTTACGGTAGGGATACAGAAGAACAATCTAGTCTCAATCTCATCTATGTTATTAGCACTGATGAAGGTGTATTTGAACCTTTTGGAGTCAGTGATGAACGTTATGTTATTCCTGGTGGGAACACAGAAATTATTAATCGACTGGCGAGTTTTGTAGAGGGTTCGATTGAAACGGGAACTGTATTAGAGTCAATTAACAGTTTGCCCGATGGTCGTTATCAAGTGGGTTTAAGATCGGGAGAAAGTAGTTTTGACCGCACATACGAAAGAATTTTGATTACTGTACCATTTAGTGTTCTACGACAAGTAGAGATAAATGTAGATTTGCCTCCGGCGAAAAGGTTAGCTATTGATACCATGGGTTATGGTACTAACTCTAAATTAATTACTGCTTACCAAGACCGAGTTTGGCGCAACTTTGGTTTTAGTAGTGATGTCTACTCAGATTTAGGGTTTCAAGATATTGAAGAAGCAGGTCAAAGCAGAGCTGCTTTAACTCCTGGTGTAGCTTTATTAACTAACTATTCTGGAGGTAATCAAGGCGTAGGTATTGGTAGTGCCACTGCAGAAATTCAAGCTCAACAACAATTATCACAATACGAGTTGGTTTATCCTGGTATTACTAATACTGCTCTTCCTGGTAATGCTGTGCGGGCATATTGGCCAGGTGATATATATAGTCAGGGATCTTATTCTTGTTATTTACCAGGGCAATGGACTCAGATGTATGGTGTAGAAGGAGAGCGTGTAGGTAATATATTTTTTGCTGGCGAACATACCTCTTTAGATTATCAAGGTTATATGGAAGGTAGTTGTGAAACTGGTGAAATTGCAGCTATGGAAATTTTAGAAGATTTAGGTTTGGCTCCTGCTGTTGAAGCACTAAGGATTAAAAAATCTGTACAAGATCGGGATCGAGGTTCCCGAAGGGGAGGACGTACAGCTAATAAGAAGCGTAAAAGTTTAAAGCAATAGTTTTTGAAGGCTATATAGAGTAAGTTTGAGGTCTGGAGAAAGGACTTTTGAGCGTACTTATGAAAGAATTCTATTAACTACACCTTTTCCGGTACTCAGACAAGTTCAACTCAATGTCGATCTACCACCAGTCAAAAGATTTGCGATTGATAATTACAGTTTTGGTACAAATTCTAAGTTACATATAGCTTTTAATAACCCAGTTTGGCGCACTCGGTTTAATTCAAGTGGAGAAACTTATACAGATTTAGGGTTTCAAAATACCCGAGAAGTTGCTCCAACAAGTCCGACTACCGAGGGTGTGCTGGAAATTTTGGCTGGTGGAAATTTAGGGGTAGTTTTAGGTAGCGGTACTCCAGAAGACCACGCACAAAGCTTTTTGCCAGAGCTTGATTTAGTATATCCGGGAATAAGTAGCGATCGCATCGGTCGTGCCTCTCGCGCTTATTGGCCGGGAGAATTATATACTCAGGGTTCATATACTTGTTATCGACCAGGGCAATATGTGCAATTTTTTGGTGTTGAAGGGGAGAGAGTAGGCAATTTATTTTTTGCTGGCGAACATACTTCTTTAGATTTTCAAGGTTATATGGAGGGTGCTTGTGAGACTGGTGAAATTGCTGCGATGGAAATTCTAGAAGATTTGGGTTTAGCTCCTGCTGTTGAGGCGCTGAGAGTTAAACAGTCTTTGCAAGAAAGTCGTCGCGGTCTTCGCCCCCGGAGACCTAAAGCTAGTAAGATGCGTGCAAAGCGGGGTTTACGAACTAGAGCAAGGTAGGAATTGCTGGTTAATTAATTTGAAAATCTGTTTGACTATGAATAATTTATCTTTGACTAAAATTTTCATACTAGCTTTTTTATCTTGGAGTTTTACTGGTAGCTCTTTGTTAGCTCAGAATTATTCTGAGCTTGACAACCCAATTTGTTATATGAAAACTACGGAGGGAAAAACTATTAATTTAGTTAATCTCTGTGGCGACCAAGATATTGATGAAACTCAAAAAGTTGCTTGTAAATCAGAATCTGAGGAAATTAAAGCTACAGAAATTCCGATTAGTAATGTTAAATATGATGGTAATTTTTTAACTGGCAAAGTTGCTAATAAAAGCTGTCAAACTGTTAAGCTAATCAAAGTAAATTATCAAGTATTAGATGATGCTGGTAATATTGTTGATAATGGCTATATTTATGCTCAACCTGCCACTGTTGAACCGGGAAAAGTAGCATCTTTTAAGGGTAGTGTTTCTCCAGGAGCTAAAGTAGAAACAACTTTTGTCGAATGGAGTAAATAGAGAAAAAATTTGTGCTAAAAATCGCCTATGTGCCTGAAAAAAAATATTTGATTAGTCTGATGAAATGATATGTGATACTTGACAGTATTGGAAATTCTGTTGCTTGAATTTTTTTGTTTATTTAGGTGATTACTTATAATTTATTGGCATAATTGTAAGCCTGTTTTTGTAATTCAAATACCCGCATCTGGTGTTCTATCAACATTAGAATCTTTTTTGAATCTTTAATTATATGTCTTTCCTAATTAATTCTTCCAACTCAAAATTTTGTTTCCGTATAATAATGAAATACTAAAATCAACCCTAGTAATCTGATTAAATAAACAGCTTTTTAGAGACTGACAGACATCATCTCATAGTTAAATACAGACAAAAGTATTCTTGGAAATCTTTTTGAATTTTTTCCTCTCGATGATTATAATTATAAATTTCACTAGATAAATAGACAACCAAAAAAACTAATAGATTTTTTTAGATATATTATCTTCGTAAAATTTCTGCTACTTATGTTACTGTTATCCATCAAAAACCTACAAAAATAATTAAACTCTTTCTCCCCTTCTTCCCTCTTCTTTTACTTAAATTATAAAAAAATCATAGGTATATTTAAGGATATGCCATTATAGATTGATAATCTGGACACAAAGGAAAGTATTGTAGCCAGGACTATCAAGGTATGTACGAAAAAATTACTCCCCCAACCACAGGGTCTAAGGTCAGTTTCAGCAACGGTGAACCTAATGTTCCTGATGACCCTATTATCCCATTTATTCGGGGCGATGGTACTGGGGTAGATTTATGGCCAGCATCTCAAAAAGTCTTTGACGCGGCGATCGCTACTGCATACGGAGATAAACGCAAAATCAATTGGTTTAAGGTCTATGCGGGTGATGAAGCTTGCGACAAATACGGCACTTTCCAATATTTGCCGGAAGATACCTTGACTGCAATTAAAGAATATGGTATAGCGATTAAAGGTCCTCTAACAACTCCGATCGGTGGGGGTATTCGTTCCCTAAATGTGGCATTGCGTCAAATTAATGATTTATATGCTTGTGTTCGCCCTTGCAGATATTACGCGGGTACACCTTCTCCCCATAAAACACCGGAAAAATTGGATCTGATTATTTATCGGGAAAATACGGAAGATATCTATCTAGGAATAGAATGGCGGGAAGGTACAGAAATAGCTGGCAAGTTGATTGATTTTTTAAATAAAGACTTAATTCCTGCTACTCCCGAACATGGTAAAAAGCAAATTCGCCTAGACTCTGGTATTGGAATTAAACCTATTAGTAAAACAGGTTCACAACGGTTGGTAAAACGCGCCATCCAAAATGCTTTACGTTTGCCTAAGTCTAAACAAATGGTGACTTTGGTGCATAAGGGTAATATTATGAAGTACACTGAGGGGGCATTTCGTGACTGGGGTTATGAGTTAGCAACTACTGAATTTCGTGCTGAATGTGTTACCGAAAGAGAATCTTGGATTCTTTCTAATAAGGAGGAAAATCCTAATATTAGTAGTGAAGAAAATGCTCGAAAAGTTGACCCTGGTTATGATGCTTTAACGCCAGAAAAAAAAGCCGAAATTTGCCAAGAAGTTGAGGATGTATTGGTGGCTATTTGGGATAGTCATGGGGATGGAAAATGGCAAGATAAAATAATGGTAAATGACCGAATTGCTGATAGTATTTTCCAGCAAATTCAAACTCGACCAGGGGAATATTCGATTCTGGCAACTATGAATTTGAATGGGGATTATTTATCTGATGCTGCAGCAGCTATTGTTGGTGGTTTAGGTATGGGTCCAGGTGCTAATATTGGTGATGAATGTGCTATTTTTGAAGCTACCCACGGCACTGCACCAAAACACGCTGGTTTAGATAGGGTAAACCCAGGTTCTTTGATTCTTTCTGGGGTGATGATGTTGGAATATATGGGTTGGCAAGAGGCAGCCGATTTAATTAAAAAAGGTCTTGAGGTGGCTATTTCTAATGGTGAGGTTACTTATGATTTGGCAAGGTTAATGGAACCTCCTGTGGCAGCTTTGAAATGTTCTGAATTTGCAGAGGCAATTATCAAACATTTTAAAGATTAGATAGGTGGTAGGTGTTAGGTTGGAGATGATAGATGTTAGGTGGTAGGTTGGAGATAAAAAATGTTATTTATCTAGCACTATTAACCTGATTCTACAACTATTAACTCTTAATCTAATGCCTTAGAGATTGTTTATACATAAAATCTAAAAAAGAGCTGATCAAACAGGAAAAAACTAGGAATTACTCCCTACAACTCACCCAGAAATTCATTTCTGGGCTGACACCATTTCTTACTGAATGAGTCAAGAAGTCGGGTTTATTTGTTTCCATCAAATATTTAGTATGTTCCCGATTAACACGACTTCTGAGGATTGAAAAGCTTTGATAGACAATAGACATAGGCGTGAATAAAGATATATATTTTTTGTAGGAGCAGCTCATCTGCTCCAGGATGCAACAGGCAACAGGGAAGATATTTTGAAGAAAAAGGTACGAAAAATGATTTTTAGGGTGACTTTTACTTTCTTCAGCTATCCTAGGCAATGGTTAAATAAAAGGCTTATTTATTTTCTGGAGATGTCTAATTATTAAGGGCATTATTACAAAGAAATGGTATGACACCTAAAGTCCATTTTAATGGACTAAAATATAGCCAGTCCTCTTCAGAGGACTTTTACTATTAGCCACGAATTTCAATTCATGGCGGTATTCAAGCTTTAATATTTAGTTGATAAACAGTCTCTTAATACCTAATATCTAACTCTTAATATCCAAAAGATTCTTCAGTTATGTCAAATCTTATCGAACAAGCAAAAACTGCAGCCCAACAACAAAATTGGTCTTTAGTTAATTCTTATTTACAGCAATTTATCTCAGAGAGTAAGTCAAATAAAACTACTTCAAAAGTTCAAAATGACAATCTTGATATAGATGCCGTGATTCACCTAGCAATAGAAGTTCTTGAAAATGGTGATTTTCCAGAAAAATGGGATATTGATAAACTGTTTAAGCAAATTGGAAAACCAGCGATCGCTCCGTTAATGGAAATTATTAAAAATCAAGATATAGACCAAGAGGAACGTTGGTTTGTGGCTCGGATATTGGCAGATTTTAACAGTGATGAAGTTCTAGAAGTTATGGAAAATATAATTATTAGTTCAGAGGCGGAAGATTTACAGGAAATAGCAGCAGAGACTTTAGCAAATTTTGGGGATTCAGGAGTTGATTTATTAACAAATTTATTGGTAAAGCCAGAATCAAGATTATTGGCAACGAAAGCTTTAGCTAAAATTCATTGTCCTAGTACAATAGCACCATTGTTAACTGTAGTAAAAGATGAAAATAATCAGGTGAGAATTGCAGCGATATCTGCTCTGAATAATTATTGTGACTCACGGATTCCTATTGTCTTAATTTCGGCTTTAAAAGATACAGTGGGAAAAGTTAGAAAAGAAGCAGTAATTGGTTTGGCTGCTTATGCTAATTTACACCAAGAATTAGGTTTGGTGAAGTTGCTACAGCCTTTACTTTGGGATGTCAATTTTGAAGTTTCTCAACAAGCAGCGATCGCTCTGGGAAAAATTGGTACAAATTCAGCAGCAACGGCTTTATTTGAACTGTTGAAAACTTCGACAGTGCCAAATTTTTTAAAGATAGATGCAGTGCGTAGTTTAGGTTGGATTGAAACTGAAGTATCCTTAGAATATTTACAAAGCTTACTTGAATATAATTTCTTAGTTAAAGACAATTATCAGCAACAAATTGTCAATGAAATTATCACGGCATTGGGTAAGTTTGAAAAATCCAAATTAAAACTACAGGCAACAGATATTTTAATTGAATTTATCGCCAGTAATAATCCTAGTTTAGAAAGTGCTTGTGTGAAAAAATCTCTAGCTTTAGCTTTGGGATATTTAGGTAATATTTCTGCCTTAGATTATCTAATTCAATTATTAGCAGATGAGGATAATAGTGTGAGACTTCATTCTGTAGCAGCCATGAAACAATTAGCCCCAGAAAAAGCATATCAAAAACTTGTTTCTTTGTCTCAGCAAGCAACCCTAAACTCACAGTTAAAAACAGGAATAGCAACGGCTCTTGCGGAATGGAATCTTTAATCATTAGTAAGTATTCAGCTATTAGCTATTAGCAGTTAGCTAAATACTTATAATATCTGTGAAGGTCAGAAATATTCATACAGCAGATTTCGGACAAACGACGTACAAGGCATGACTAACAAAGCCTTGTAGTGCGGGCCGGAATGCCCGCGACAGGTGTACCTCGTAGCAGCGGAAACTGCTGTATCGCTCATGGGCGCGAGCAGGATACTCCCACTGGCAAACAATTGAATCTTGACAGACCAGTAGAGTTTAAACCTTCTAATAATAACTAACGATCCGAACATAATATAACAAGAAAAAATCTGACAATTATTAATAATTGAATCACCATTAATATCAGTTGATATTCCCTGGTTACTAACCCAGTCAAAACTATGTTATTATGTCCTATATATAAGGTAATATTGCCCCTTATATTCTGCGATAACTCTAGGGATAAGCTCAAATCCTGAATCCCCTATCAAAAATATGAAATACTGGAAGTCAGGTAAACAACTACAAAATGGCAAATATATAATTCAAGACCTCCTTGGTATTGGTGGTTTCGGTACTACTTATCGTGCATTAGAACAAAACTCAAATCAATTAGTTGCAATTAAAACCCTCAATTATCGAGTACAAAGAAAACCCAATTTTGATAGACTCCAAGAAAACTTTTTAAATGAAGCTTTATATTTAGCTAAATGTAATCATCCCAACGTTGTAGAAGTTCACCGCGTTTTTCAGGAAAATAAATTATGGTGTATGGTGATGGAATATATAGATGGGGATGACTTAGGATTTTATCGTGAAGACCAAGGCGGAGTTATATCAGAAAGCGAAGCAATACACATCATTAAACAAATAGGAGAATCACTAATATTTGTACATAACCAAGGTTTTTTGCATCGGGATATCAAACCTCAAAATATTATTCTCCGCCGGAATACTTTAGAAGCAGTATTAATTGATTTTGGTTTAGCACGAGAATTTAATAGTGGCAGTGTACAAAGCCATACAACAGATAGTACATTATATTTTGCGCCAATTGAACAGTACGAAAGAAGAGCCAAACGGGGAGCTTTTACTGATATTTATGCCTTAGCCGCCACCCTATATGTTTTATTAACAGGTGAAATGCCTATACCTTCAAAAATTAGACTGGAAGGAAAAATACCATTAATAGCACCAAAAGAATATAATTCCCAAATTAGCGATCTGGTAAATAGTGCAATTATTAGAGGCATGAAATTAGAACCGGAAGAACGCCCTAAATTTGTCGCTGAATGGTTAACTTTATTATCACCACTACAACAATTTTTCACAACTAATATACCCTCAACTTTGCCGCCTACTCTGCCAATAATTACCGACACTCCTCCAGAATTAGTAACTGTTGATTCTAGTTTTGAAATCGAATTACAAACTTTTACTTTTGAAGTTTTAACAATCAAAACTAGCTCCAGGTATGAAATATCTGAAACTATAAAAGAGCAACGAGAAGCTCAACAATTTATCGAAAACCTAGGCAATAATATTACCCTAGAAATGGTATCTATTCCCGGCAATACTTTCTTGATGGGTTCAGTAGAAACAGCAGGAAAAAAATGGGAAACAGAAACCCCCCAACATTCAGTAACAATAGCACCTTTATTTATTAGCAAATATCCCATTACTCAAGCACAATGGCAAGCAATTATGGGAAAAAATCCTGCTAATTTTCCAGGAGAAAATAAACCAGTAGAAATGGTATCTTGGTATAACGCCGTTGAATTTTGTAGTCGTCTATCTGCTCAGACTGGAAAAACTTATCGGTTACTATCAGAAGCAGAATGGGAATATGCTTGTCGCGGGGGTACAACTACATTATTTCACTTTGGTAATATTCTCACACCTGACCTAGCTAACTATAATAGTGAAGAAGCTTTTGCCTGTGCATTGCCAGAAAATTATCGTCAACAAACAACAGATGTGGGCAGTTTTCCTCCGAACTCTTTCGGGTTATATGATTTTCATGGCAATGTCTGGGAATGGTGCGCCGATCCCTGCCATGATAATTATCGGGATGCCCCTTCGGATGGTAGTGTATGGGAAAAAGATGGGAATTATCCCTACAGAGTCTTAAGAGGTGGGGGGTGGTTAAACTATTCCAGGGGTTGTCGCAGTGCGAATCGA
>CAJICP010000388.1_pt1 | contig 12268 bp, 5 predicted proteins | sample 9199641 | NCBI WGS metagenome assembly CAJICP01 (sample SAMEA7708340, study PRJEB35096) | sediment metagenome | biome: marine neritic benthic zone biome [ENVO:01000025]; feature: sediment [ENVO:00002007]; material: shallow marine sediment [ENVO:03000034] sea grass bed [ENVO_01000059] ... | reverse complement strand
CCGAAATTTCTGCAACCCCTTCTGGCTATACTTTACAGAATCTTTAAAAATGACGATGGTGTTTTTAGTAGTTAAAATCGGTGAAATTAATTATGAGATAAGGGTTTGAGGTATCTATCTATGGCAAGAAGGATTATGAAGTTTTGATGAAGCTAGATGGGAAAGTGTATCAAGGAAGTTTTGGTGTGCTAAGGTAAAAGGTTGAGCAAGAATCTCAGATTTTTGCTCACAAGGCAACTAGACGTCCACGCACGGGAAAGATACTCCCTCTGGCCAACAATTGAATTTTGACAGACTACTACTTTTGATTGCTCAGTACGTTATGGCAGATATTATTAATTTATATCATGTCCGGTTGAATCGTTATAATTAAAGTTTGTAGTAGGGCTTTAGCCCTAAGTATGGATCGGGCTGAAGCCCTACTACAAACAAAAACTTTTTTTATCACTGATTATCCGGACATGATATTATACCAACTCCGGTTATCAAAACCACGTTTTTCAAATTCCTCTCTAACCCTTCTGCCTTCTGCCTTCAGCATAAGTCCCTTACCTTAATAATAAAGGTTCTGTCTAAACCGGATTTAGTATTAGTTAGGGCTTGCTGATTAATTCTCGCGCTTATTCACAGATAAAGGCTTTAGACAGTAGGGTGCGTTAGACGGCCAAAATTTAAGCTGTGAAAGGTATTTAGGAATCCGTCGTAACGCACCATTTTAGTTGTGTCGGTCTACTACAGGACTGTTTCAGCTAAAATAGAGCATTAGCTTTTGGGGGTAAATTTTTGCCATAGGTAAATCACAGCATTTTTCTCAAGCAATATTTAAGATGAAACAGTCCACTACTGGACTACTTTTGATTGCTTGGTGCGTTACGGCGGGAATTTTCAATTTAGTTATTTACCACAAATATTATTGCCGCCTTTTCATGTTGGCGACAGCCGTTTAGCTTCGCACAACTTCGTTTTCATGTTCCGTAGGAAAACGCTGCGCGACATATAAAGCGTTTCGGCTAAGAGCCGACATGAATGCGGAGTATTCCGTTAGGAAAGCTTTGTGTCAGCAAAACGCACCCTACTGGACTGTTTCATCTAAAATGGTGCGTTACGACGGATTACTAAATCCATTTCATAGTCTGAATTTAAGCCGTCTAACACACCCTACAATTTTGCACTACTTTTGAGTGCTCGGTGCGTTACGGCGGAAATTTTCCATGGAATTATTTACCACAAATATTATTACCGCCCATTTTGAGCGCTCGGTGCGTTACGGCGGAAATTTTCCATGGAATTATTTACCACAAATATTATTACCGCCCATTTTGAGCGCTCGGTGCGTTACGGCGGGAATTTTCCATGGAATTATTTACCACAAATATTATTACCGCCCATTTTGAGCGCTCGGTGCGTTACGGCGGAAATTTTCCATGGAATTATTTACCATAAATATTATTACCGCCTAACGCACCCTACTGAACTACTTAGGTCGAAACGCTACTACCCCATAAGCATCAACAGATAAATATTTTGATGCTGCTTCTTGAATGTCTGAGGAGTCAAGCGCTTGAATATTTTTGGGATAATTGAGCGCTGGTGCTAAGTCTCCCACTATTGACTGATAATAACCATATAAATTCGCCCGATCGCTTGGTGTCTCATTGGCAAAGATAAACCTATTCGCCACCAATGTCCGAATACGTTTAATTTCTGTTTCTGTCACCGACTCTTGTTGGATAGTAAGAATGTGGTGAGCGATCGCTGCTTCTACTTCAGCTAAATTTTCTTCTGGCAGTCTGGCAGAAATATAGAATACACCTTGATGCAGATTACTCATATTACTTACACCAATAGAAGAAACCAAACCTCGCTCTTCCCGTAAGTCACGCACCAGACGAGATGTTTTCCCCTGACTCAAAATAGTTGCCAATACATCTAAGGCATAAGTTTCATGTAATTCAGTTAACCCAGGTACGCGCCAAACCATCATTAACCTTGCTTGCTGAAGAGTTTCGTCAATTACTTCATGGCGAACTATTTCTGTAAAGGGTGACTCTGGTGTTAGATTTATATTTGGTGGCAGTGGCATTTGTGGAGTATTTCGACTATTGTTAGCTTCTGTAAATGAGTCTGTGACAATATCAATTAATTCTTCTACTGGTAAATTTCCCACTACAGCAGCAGTCATAAAATTTGGTTGATACCAACTCCGGTGAAAGTCGCGCATTTGTTGAGCTTGTAGTTGAGAGATAATTTCTGCCGGACCTAATACTGGGCGACGATAAGGTAATTTTTCAAAGGCAGTTTCAATGACTTTTTGGTAACAACGACGGTTAGGGTTATCGTCTGAGCGCCGAATTTCTTCAAGTACAACAGACCGCTCTCGTTCAAAAGCTTCATCAGCTATACTGGGGTTGAGGAGTACCTCCCACTGCAAAGGTGCTAATTTGGCAAAGTCTTTGGGAGCGGTGGTGATGTAAAAGTGGGTATAGTCTTGACTGGTGCCGGCATTCATTACGGCCCCTTGTTCTTCTACTAAGCGTTCAAATTCGCCACTGGGGAGTTTGGGGGTGCCTTTGAAAATTATATGTTCGAGAAAATGGGCCATGCCGTTAATTGGTTCGGCTTCGATGGCAGACCCAACGTTAAGCCAAATATTGAGGTTAACGGCTTCAACTGGCAGGTGTTCGGCGACGATGGTGAGTCCATTTGGTAGTTGACGAATGGTGGGGGCATTGAGATGTTGGGGAGTTGGTTGGACTAGAGTTGAGGTCATTCTTGATTTTATCTGTAGTTTGTCTTCCTATATATATAGCAATTCTCATACTGGTGGGATATAGAGTTCTCGGTTTTAGGGAACACCGGAGCTGGGAACACCGGAGCTGGAAAGAAGGAAAAGAAATGGGGGAGAGTGGGGAGAGTTGCCCAGGAGATGGAGGAAAGGGTTTTTTGATAATTAATTAAATGGACTTGATATTAGGCAATTAAGTTATTTGATTGAAATCTAGTTTTTTACGGTTTTGGTTGGTTTGATAGTGAATAAAGATTTTATTAGATGAGGCGAAATAGTAAGTAATAGTTTTGTTCAACTAAAAGTAATAGGGCTTAAACGGGAGAAGAGTTTATACAATGTCGAATAATCAACCGCAAAGTATCAGTTTAGTGGAAATTGCTAATCAACTGAAAAGTGTCGGTAAGTTAGAGGAAGCAATTATTAATTTTCAGGCTGCTATAGATGTTAATCCTGAGTGTTCATTAGGATGGGAAGGTTTGGTTGAATCTTATCAAAAAGTTATTGAAAATCATCCTCAAAATTTAGAAAACTATCAGATTTTAGGAGATATTTTTAGAAAGCATGGTCAACATCAAGCAGCGATTGACTGTTATAAGAATGCTTTGAAAAATCTGCCTAAAAATGAATTTATTTATGGGTTAATTGGGGATACTTACCGAGAAATTAAGCAGTTTGATGAAGCGATTGATTATTATGAAAAGGGAATAGAGTTAAGTCCTAAAAGCGTTTGGTTATATATCAGATTTGGTGAACTTTTCAGAGAGCAAGGCAATTGGGAGCAGGCTGTTAGTTATTATCGACAAGCAATGGAGTTAAATCCGAATAATTCTTTGGTTTATATTGGATTAGGAGATATTTATAGAGAACAGGGGAATTTAGAAGAGGCTATTGTTTATTATCAGGATGGATTAAAAATCGAGTTAAATCCTGAGACTGTTTGGTTATATATTAGATTGGGAGGAATTTTCAGAGAGCAAGGGAATTTTGAGCAAGCTATTAGTTTTTATCAACAAGCAATGAAGTTAAATCCTGATAATTCTTTGGTTTATATTGGATTAGGAGATATTTATAGAGAACAGGGGAATTTAGAAGAAGCTATTGCTTATTATCAGGATGGATTAAAAATAGAGTTAAATCCTGAGACTGTTTGGTTATATATCAGATTGGGGGCGATTTTCAGAGAACAAGGAAATTTGGAGCAAGCTGTTAGTTATTATCGACAAGCAATGGAGTTAAATCCGGATAATTCGTGGATTTATATTGGATTAGGAGATATTTCTAGAAAACAGGGAAATTTAGAAGAAGCTATTGCTTATTATCAGGATGGATTAAAAATAGAGTTAAGTCCTAAAAATGTTTGGTTATATATTAGATTGGGCGCAGTTTTTAGAGAGCAAGGAAATTTGGAAGAGGCTGTTAGTTATTATCGGCAGGCAATGGAATTAAAACCTGATAATTCATGGGTTGATATTTGGTTAGGAGATATTTCTAGAAAACAGGGGAATTTAGAAGCGGCTATTGTTTATTATCAGGATGGGTTGGCAGCTCTTCCACAAGATTATTGGTTACATATAAAATTGGGTGAAGTTTTTAATCAAGTTGGCAATTTTGCAGCAGCAGTTACTGTTTATCAAAAGGCGATTCAACTACAGCCAGAAAATTTGGTTGGTTACAATAATTTAGTTATAGTTAATACGAAGATAGGTGATATTAAGGCTGCTTTAGAAAGTTATGAAACTGCGATTAGTTTTAATGCTAATAATCCTAGTATATATGTGAATTTAGCAAAATTTTATATCAATTATTTGCAAAATTTTGAGGCTGCTTTAAGTAATTACGAGAAAGCATTGAAACTAGACTCAAAAAATTTACCTGCTTATATAGGTAAAGGTAAAGTATTGGTTAAATTAGGCAGATTTGAGGCGGGCAGAAAATTATTTAGTGAATTGGCTGAAAAATTCTCAGACAATGCCTTAGTTTGGGAAAATTTAGCTAAGGTTGCTGAACAAGAAAAAAAGTGGAAGGTTGCATTAGAAAGGTGGGAAATAGCGATAAATAAGTTTCCTGAACATTTGTCTTTTTATATTGCTAAAGGTAATGTGTTAATTGAGTTAGGTAGGTTTCAGGAAGCAGAAGTTGTATTTAATAATGTATTAGAAAAATTTCCCGATCGATCTGATGGTTTATGCGGTTTAGCCAGGGTATTAGAAGGGCAGCAAAAGTGGGAGTTAGCATTAACAAAGTGGCAACAAGTAATTGAAAAGTTTCCCCAAAATATTCTTGCTTATATGCGTTCCGGTGAGATTTTGCTCAAATTAAGAAAGTTGGCAGAAGCGGAGTCAATTTTTCAGGAATTATCACAATATTCTAGTGAAGGTTATCTCGGTTTAGCTAATTTACATTTTCGTCAATGCAAATATCAAGCAGCCATTGATAATTATCAAAAAGCTAGTAAATCAGGAAAATTTTTATCTGCTTATTCTCACCTTGGTCGATGTTTTTTGACTATTGGTGATTTAGATAAGATTAATGAATTTGTGGATGATTTTATCGCTAGAAAATATATATTTAATCAACATCGCCTGATTAATGAAATTATTGAAGCTTGTGAATTAGCCGCCAATGGTCAATTAAATCAGGCATGGAATCTTTATCAGATTAATTTAGAAAGTTGTCGGGATTTTTATGGCAAGAATTTACTAGAAGGTTTGCAATATAATCACCTTGTCTTTATTTTATCTGTCTTAAGTATAGTTCGTTCTTGTTTAGCTAATAATCAAGCTGAATTCGTTGAAAATATAATTTATTTTGTGCATAAAAACCAGAAAATATTTGTAATTCAACATATTACTTTGTCAATAATTTATCTCTACTTGGGGCTTGACTCTGCAAGTGCTAAAAAATATAAACAAGCAATTTCACATCTGCAAAATAGCCTATTATTAAATCCCGACAATCAGTCTTGCTTACCTCTAATCAAAACTAATTTGCAGCAACAACATAATCATCTCGCAGACAAGATGCCCGCACTGGTTAATTCATCTAATAGAAAGATAGCTATTCTGATTATTTCTTGCAAAAAAAATCTGGATAAAATCAAAATATTGAGAGAGAAACTATATCAAAAAATCAACCTTTCCTACTGTTTTGTAATTGGGGAACCAGAATTAAGTTATGAGTGGCAAAATGAGGGAGATATTTTATATGTCAAATCTCCTGATAATTATGAATCTTTACCCCTAAAAGTTTTCCAAGCATTCAAATGTTTGTATTGTTGTTTTAATTTTCAGGGAGTGTTGAAGTTAGATGATGATACCTGGATTAAAGATATTCCTAGATTTTTAGAATTGATAGATTGGCTATCAACAGAATCTACCCAGGATTATATGGGTAATACTATAGGATATTCTATCGGTAGGTCTTGGCATTTTAGTAAATGTGAATCTAAATCTGTTGATAAAACTCCTTATGATTTGCCATTTGTGGCGCGGTGGTGTGATGGTGGGAGTGGATATTTTCTGTCTCGAAAAAGTCTGGAGGTTTTGTTTGAATATATGATGAAATATCCTGGTTGTTTCCGTGGGGAATTATATGAGGATGTGTTAGTAGCAAAGATTTTATATTTGAATGGTATTAAGCCTTATGATTTTAATTTACTTCAGTTAGGAATTATTTCTGGTGATATTCAGCCAAGTTTACAAGAGTTAGATGCAGAAGTTTTTTTAAAAGAGGGGCTAGAAGCTGCTAAACAAAGAAATTTAAAAGTTGCTATTGATAAGTTTCAGCAAGCTATTGAAATTGAACCAGACCAACCGCTAAAAGTTTATAAAAGTTTGAGTCAATTTTTTGTAGAAATAAATCAAGTGGATCGAGCAATTGCTGTCTTAAAAGCAACAATAGATAGATTTCCCGAAGATGCCAGTGTTTATCTAAAGTTGGGAAATATTTTAGCTGAAAAAGGAGAAACTGAATCTGCTCTAAAACATTATCGTCAGGTAATAGAAATAGACCCTAATCAACCACCGATAATTTATCGTGCCTTAAAATTACAAGCATTTCATGTTTTAAAAGTTGAAGAATTAGGATTGGCTTATTTGCCAATTCCTAAATGTGCCAGTACCACTCTCAAGCATATTTTTTACTCCTTAAATTTTAACCAAGAATATTCTGAAACCATAGAACAAATTCATCAGTTTTGGTATTCCCATACTGATGTTTTAGAGAATCTCCAAAATTTAGATAACTATTTCAAATTTACTGTAATTCGTGACCCAATTAAGCGACTATTATCTTGTTATAGAAATCAGATATTATATCATAAAAGCTTGTGGTTAAAATCAGTTCAAGGAAAAGTTAAAAACGCTGGCTTAAAATGGAAACCTGAGATTAACTATTTTGTTGAAAATCTAGAACATTACTTTCAAATTTCTGATGCTATAAATCATCATGCTTTACCCCAGAGCCAATATATAGGTAAAGACCTCGGTATTTATGATTTGATTTGCCCAATTGAAAATTTAGAAAATCTCAGACAAATAATTTCTCAAAAGGCAAACGTTGAAATAGAATTTCCTCGACTTCAAACTGGAGGTCCGAAAATAACTCTCAAAGATTTAACAGAAAAGTCTTTAGCAAAGCTAATAGAATTTTATGCAGAAGATTATCAACTATTACAAGATTTTTATTCTGTTGATGCTATTTGGCAAGAGTATAAAGGATAAGATGCTGAATACTTATACCGTTTCACGGAAGTCAAAAGTCATGCATTAAGATTTTATGGACTGAAAACTTTGACCAAAAAATAAGGTCTCAAGCCTCCCCTATGGGATGAAAAAAAAATAAACTTCAGTATTTCAAGCCTCTGGCTTCAGTCAGCTGAAGTCTATTAAAATGGCTTTTTCACTAAACCTCTGGCGGTATTAAACTTTGGTAGTCGCTAAAAAAATCAGGATAAATTTTAATAGTGGGTAATTCTAAAATAGTAATGATAAAGGATATCAGAACTATTCGATGACTCCGGTGTTCTCTATTCCCTATTCCTTGTTCCCTAATACTGATAAATATGTCTTTAAATTTTGAATCAATTTTAATTGTCACTTATGGCAGAAGTGGCTCTACTTTACTGCAAGGTATTTTGAATAATATTGATGGAGTTCTGGTCAGAGGCGAAAATAATAACTTTATTTATGGATTATATGAAGCTTACAAAAAATTGATAGATACTCGTAATCATCAAGATATTTCTCAATCAAATAATTCTTGGTACGGAGCAGGAGAAATCAATCTAGAATTATTTTTGAATGATTGTCAGCAAATGGTTATAAATGTTTTATTAGCTGACCAAAAAAATCAGAAAAATATCCTCTGTTATGGATTTAAGGAAATTCGATATTTTGAAGTCTATCAACAACAAAAAGATATTGCTGATTACCTAAACTTTCTTGCTAAAATTTTTCCTAAACCTGCTTTTATATTCAATGTTAGAAATCTAGATTATGTCTTAAAAAGTGGTTGGTGGGCTAAGATGAATAGAGCTAAATCTAGAGCCGAGCTGATGGAACTTGAAACCGCTTTTCATTCCTATAAAAAAACTCACCCAGACCATACCTTTATAATTTCTTACGAGGATGTAGTTTGCCAGTCAAATAATTTCCAATTATTGTTTGATTTTTTAGGAGCTGAATATCCAGAAAATATCGATAAAATTTTATTAACTCCCCACGGTTATGGGCAGAAGAATATTCAGACTTATCAAAATTTTGTGCTGAAACTAACACCTGCATCTCTGTATAATCATTTATTTTCTGTTTGCCAAATTGACAATATGCCAAAAAAGATATTGCCTGGTCAGGAATTTAATCTGGCTGGTGTAGCGATTCCCGCAAATAATCAAATTTCTGTTTCGGCAATATATATAATTTATTCTGGTCAAATAATTCAAGCAGAACTAAACTTAAGCTCTCCAGTCTATGGCCATAAATATCCTGAAGTTAAGGTCAGTAAAAATGCTCGTTTTAAATTTCATAACATTATTGTTAATGAGTCAGGAAAACTAAATGTTATTGTGGAAATCAATAATCATCAAAAAGTAGAAATAGCTAGACTTTATATATAATTTACCGAATACAAGCGATCGCTCTCAACAACAGAGAAAGATTGCTATCTAAGTATTCTTAGTCAGAGACATTAGTTATTAGAGTTGGTTGATTTTTTCTTGAGCAATGAACCTGCAAAACCAACTGCCAACAACCCCATAACTACAGAAGGTTCAGGAACATCTTGAGCTGCTTCCGGTAGAGTTTCTTGATCTACTTCCGGTAGAGTTGCTTGAGCTGAAAGACTTTTTGCCTGAATGAGTACAGCAGAATCAAAACCCTGATCCCCTACATCACCGATCGCTAGCTTGAGAGTATGATAACCAGGATCTAATCCTAGTGCTTGTGCAGTAAGGACATTAGTAAAACCATTATATTCTATATTAAAAAATGGTCCACCATCATCCTTGTCATTGTTGTTGAAATATTCCGAGTTACTAGCTTCAGTTCCTAGAGGATAGCCCCCGTTAACTGTGTTGATGGCAACTGGAGTATTTGTACCAGGAACTAGAGCAATATTCTCTCCATTTAGGAAGAAGCCGAAGACATCGTTGAATTTAGTGTTTACAAATTCGTTGTATTCCTCCGAGGCAAATATATAATTAAAGAAAACATCACCCCCTTGAGTTTCAAAGTCAAATTCCAGAATAGTTGCATCCTGTGTTGTAAATCCTGTATTAGTAATTAATCCATCTAAATCTGGATCTCCAGGAAAACCATTGGGTGTGCTTTCTCTATCGAAATGATTAGGGCCTTCTGCTTTCACTGCTGCTCCTGTGGTGAGAATAATACCGTTATCGATGCCAATTCCATCCGATCCCGATCCATCTGTGAAAAATCCTGAAGCACCAGGTGCACCTGTATACTTGATAGAATTTTGTACAATTTTAATCCCACTTCCAAGAATTTCATTTACTAAAGCTTCCCCATCATTGTTAGGAACTATGGAAATTGCTTGAGCTACAGTTGTTCCACCAAAGGCAATTAAAGCTGTTCCAGCGAAAGTCATTGAAAGTTTTTTGATGAATTTTGAAATAGTCATACTCTGATTTCTCCTGAAAAATAAAATTTTAAGTTTGCTGCCAGCGTTAATAATTGGCTGTTTTCTTGAGTTATTTTTGCTGTACCCTTTAAGATATTCTTATCATCCGTAATTTTCCTGATTTATGGGGTGATCGAGATCATACTATCATAATGTTTGACATCCTTCCCACCGTGAAATGACCGAGTTTCCTACCGAGCCTTAGCTCCTCGGCGAGGTGAAGATTAAATGGACATCTCCAGAAATTAGATTAGCCTTTTGTCAAACCACTCTCTGAGACCTTGTATGCAAGATGCCGACATTAGCTCTGTGCCAAAACTCGCCCTAAAAATCTTTTTTCGTGTCTTTTTTCTGAAAATCTGTTGCCTTATTCTGCAAAAAGTCTATTCTTCTTCACCAGATGTCTAATTGATTAATACTTTTTAGTGGCTTCCCATTAACAAGCTTATGCTTGACACCAAGCTTGTTTGTAGATAGAGCAACTAAAAGCTTTTAGACCCAATTATCTCGATCAAACTCCTTGGCGTTAACTAAAAGGACAGATTATATTGATATTTAGTTACAAAATGTTAATAATCATCCTATGTCCTCTAAAAAAACTATACAAAAATCAAAAGTTGTGGTATGCGGTGCAGGTATTGGCGGTCTGACAACGGCAGCCTTACTGGCCCACCGAGGCTACCAAGTCCACATCTTTGACCAAGCTATAATTCCCGGTGGCTGCGCTTCTACTTTCAAACGGCGTGGCTTCACATTTGATGTCGGTGCAACCCAAGTAGCAGGTTTGGAAGCAGGTGGCATCCATCACCGTATTTTCTCAGAACTAGAAATTGACATTCCGAACGCTACCCACTGCGACCCTGCCTGCGCCGTCTTTCTCCCCGGCGAAACCGAACCTATCAACGTTTGGCGCGACCCCCAAAAATGGCAGCAAGAAAGACAACGCCAATTTCCCGGTAGCGAAGCATTTTGGCAATTAATGACAAAACTATTTGAGGCAAGTTGGAAGTTTCAAGGGCGCGACCCAGTTTTGCCACCCCGAAATATTTGGGATGTGTGGCAGTTAGCAAAAGCAGTGCGTCCGGATACTTTAATCACAGTGCCATTTACTTTAATGACGGTGGCAGATGCGTTGCGCTTGTATGGCTTGAATAATAATCTACGCTTGAAAACATTTCTGGATTTACAACTGAAACTTTACTCCCAAGTCGGTACGGAGGAAACAGCCCTACTTTACGCTGCAACAGCTTTGGCTGTTTCTCAAGCTCCCCAAGGTTTGTACCATCTCCAGGGAAGTATGCAGGTTTTGAGCGATCGCCTAGTTGCAGCTCTAGAAAGAGACGGAGGCAAACTATTGATGGGTCATACTGTTGAACATATATATATAGATAATGGCAAAGCTACGGGTGTCAGAATCAGAAATCAGAAAACAGGAGAAACTTGGATAGAAACTGCTGACCATGTTGTGGCAAATGTCACCGTGCAAAACTTAGTAAAATTAGTGGGAGACGAAAATAAACCACAAACTTCACATCCAATACCTGGTTACAAACGCCGAGTTGATAAACTCTCCTCGCCGTGGGGTGCATTTGTAGTTTATTTGGGAGTCGATGAAAGTGCTATTCCGGCAAACTGCCCGCCCCACTTGCAATTTTTCTACAGTTATGACGGCCCTATTGGAGAAAATAATTCTTTGTTTGTGTCGGTGAGTCATCCCGGAGACGGTCGCGCCCCCACTGGTAAGGCAACAATTACTGCTTCAAGTTTTACCGATACGCAGATTTGGCGACATTGCCAAGATTATCAGGAGTTGAAGCAGAAATATATGGAGGAAGCGATCGCTCGTTTGAGTGAATATTTTTATTTAAAGCCAGAAACAATAGTTCATCAGGAAGCAGCTACACCTCGTACTTTTGTCAAATTTACGGCACGGGATGAAGGTGTTGTTGGTGGTGTTGGTCAACGTCTTGCAACTTTCGGACCGTTTGGGTTTGCTAATCGTACTCCGATTCAGGATTTGTGGTTGGTGGGAGATTCGACTCATCCGGGAGAGGGTACGGCGGGAGTGTCTTATTCTGCGTTGACTGTGGTGCGACAGATTGAGACTGAGGAAAGATTTAAGTAGATAAGCGGAAACTTCCGTGCTTTTAAAGTTAGTAGTAGGGTGGGCAAATATAACTTGATTTACCATTAATATTAATGACTCAATATTTGCCTACCTCACCTAAAATGGGTAAGTAGTAGGGTGGGCAAATATAACTTAATTTACCATTAATATTAATGACTCAATATTTGCCTACCTCACCTAAAATGGGTAAGTAGTAGGGTGGGCAAATATAACTT
>CAJICP010000323.1_pt1 | contig 12281 bp, 7 predicted proteins | sample 9199641 | NCBI WGS metagenome assembly CAJICP01 (sample SAMEA7708340, study PRJEB35096) | sediment metagenome | biome: marine neritic benthic zone biome [ENVO:01000025]; feature: sediment [ENVO:00002007]; material: shallow marine sediment [ENVO:03000034] sea grass bed [ENVO_01000059] ... | reverse complement strand
GGTGGCGGTCTCAGTGGTGGTGCTGCGGGAATAACGAATGTAGTAGCACCTCCCTGGTTTTGGGGAGTGCGAGAAAAATCAGGTGATGGTAAATTATTAGGAGCAGGTGGCGCAGGAGGATTTGGTTTAGGAAACAAAGGAGATGGTGTGGGAATAGGAGATGGTTTAATTATGGTTGTTGTTGGTAAATTTGTTGGTGGCGATGGTAATGGTGATGGAGTTACTTTTGGCGTTGGTAATGGGATAGGGGTTGGAGATGTCTGGAGAGGAATTGATTGATTATTATTGCTTGTCGAATCTGATGTTGCAATATTTTCATCTGCCTGTTGCTTATTTACTGCATAGCGGTCATATAATTTAATTGCACTAGCTGTCAAAGCAGCAGTAATCATAATTAGTATCCCACCACGCAACCATTCAGGAATAGTTTTAACTTCACCATCAGACTGAAACTGAGGCAATATCTGTAAATCGGTTTGACATTCATCTAGGGCGATCGCCAGGTCAAATAATTGTAGCATACTCATGGAAATATATTTTCCTGATGCTTTATTTGCCAAAGGCCCCAAAAATAAATTATGGGTTAATAGGTCCCGTGGTTGCACATAGATATCTCGATCGTTTATTGGGGGTTGGGAATAAGGATTTAAAAGTTTGGCATCAGTAGCTTCGATAGTATCTTCTGTTGTCGTATCTTCCTGAATTTTTGTATAAGAATATTGTGAGTTTATACGACTATCGTCTTCTACTCCTGTATCTTCTGTCTCTAGGGGTAAGTTAGGAGAGTTATTCAGAAATTCTTGGACATAAGTGGTGACAACTTTGTGGAGAATATCTAGTTCAATGCGATCGCCTTTGAGTGTAATATGCTCTACTTCCGATACTCTGGGATCGTCAAAACTAAGTCTAAAGCGTTGTTTTCTTGGTATACCAAACCATTTTAACAACGCCAAACCTCTAGCTGTCACTTTTAATGTACAAGTTGGGGGGGTGTAACTTCGTGAAAACATTTGAATAAATATCAATATAAAATCATACCATCTACAGTTTTAGCTATTACTGCCTAAGTTGAAATTTTTATCTCAAACAATCAAGTTAAGTTATAGAGAACTAAGAATTCAGCAGTTTAAACTCTCTTGGTTATTTTTAATTTATAATGCTTAATTCTTTTAGTCCTCTACACTTTTTAAAACCGTCAATTAAATTTCTATTTTTTTCCTCAATAACTGTCTTTTTTTCAACAACAATTTTTATTAATTATGATTTTTCAATGGTTAATTCATAGTCTTCTTTTGTGCTTAATATTTGAGACTTGACCAAAGACGATTGCACCCTTGAGGGGCACTATAAAATAATAAATCAACTAATACCTTTAAAGCTAGTTTCTCTGAGCTATCTGGTGCAGTATTTTCACGATTCCAGTAATACTCTTGATGCACTTTTTTAAAGTTAAAAAGATATTCCCTTAATAAAGTAACTGATTGAGGTTTGCTATTTTGAGCAGCCATTTGTTCCATTAATGTTACTGCACGACGAATCAATGCTTGGTTTTGTTTTGCTAAGTGACAAATAACTAATATAAAAGACTGAACTTCTTCTACTTTCAGAGGTTGATTTTGGAATACTACCCGTTTTTCTCTCTTGTCTTCTCCTACTACTAAAGCAAGTTCATCAGCAATTTTGCCAGGTATATTTAATTTACTCGCTACTCGAACTATGGAGTCAGAATTAATACCTATTAAAACCTTGAGCGCTAATAGTGCCATGTCCAATTTTGTTCTCATCTTGTCTAAGGGAACTGTTTTGGCCACTTGAGGCTGGATATAATCTTGTCTCTGAGGAAGTACGAAGGCTTTGACATTACTTGGAGTAGCAGATATTACCATTATTGTATACCTCTCGAAAATTTAAACTAAGCACGTCTATTGTAGTTCTCGTGAAGCGAATTGTCTCTACTGTTGGAAAAAATTTTTTGTCTGGATGCTCTCTTGAATATTTGTTTTTTTGAAAAAGCATAAATATTAATATTCAGATTTTGCGTTTTATATCATGTGCGCTTAATTAGCGATAGAACTCCGTTCCGCTTACGCGAACAAAAAAAACTTTCTCCTCCCTCTCCTCCTTTACCTTTTTTGAACACTTACAGCATATTTCGGACAAATGATGTACAAGTTTTACTATTCAAACTCTTGTGGTGCGGGCCGGAATGCCCGCTTCGGAGGTGTGCCTCACACCGCAGCGGGAAGTGCTGTAACTGGGAACAGGGAACAGAAAAGAAGAAAAACAACTTTACGTTATAACCCATTAATAATTCATAGAATTTATAGAAATCAAATTTGAGCTAATAAAACTAAACTTTCTGTATCTAATACCAGTTTTTTAACGAAGTCAGCAAGTCAGCAAGTCTGCAAGTCAGAAGTTATTTTTGTAACGGAGATTTGAGCTGGGCTCCAAAAATATTGCGCCTTAAAAAGCGGGGTTTTAGACCCATATTATTTTGATAAATGTTTGCTACAAATAGAAAATCTTGATTATAACTGCTTGTTCTTTAGTGTAATTTTTTCGATCTGATTGAGCGACAAAATTTATCATTTTTCCTTCTTCTTCCTTCTTCCTTTTTGCTTTTTCCTTGCCTATACTATTCGTAAAATTCTTTTTTAAAAATGGTATTATTGCACAGGTATAATTTTGGCATTCAAACCATTATTCTGTAAAACTCTTAATAGCTGATCGGCCTCAAGACGACTCCGAAAAGCCCCAGCCTGCATTACAGAATTACCATTAATATTAGTTAAAAAAGCATCTGATACAAGCGATCGTAACTTATACTGCTGAGAAAGATTATTTACATTCACAACTACTCGATAACGCAGCCCCAAAGCTGCAGCCCGACTTTGAGAATTAGACCTTAAAGATAGTCTAGGCAAAGGATTTTGATTTTGATTTCTGCCAATACCGGGTGGCACATAACCCCCACTACCAAGGGGAATATTTTTTGTGGGAACAGGTAATAGACCAGGAGAAGCAACTGGTGTGGTGGCTTCAAAATTTGGGGTAGTGTTTCTAGGGGGTAAATTTCGCAACCTTTGTAAAATTCCTCGCCCTGACTCTGGTGGCGATACTGGAATTTCAATTGCTTGTGTATTCTGATAATTAGGATTAGTTTGTAGTAGCTGTTGTAAATTTCTCTGACGACTAGGTTGTTGGTAGGAATTTTCCCTAGATCTTCTCTTGGTTTCCGGAGGTGGCACAGGAATAATAATCATTTGTGTGGTTGAATTTTCTGGCATTGGTCGGGAAATAAGACGACTAGATATGTTTTGCTCCTGTGACTTTTCTGCTGAGGATGAGAAATTTGATTGTTTTGGCTTTGTCTGAGTTTCTGCCTGAATAGATGCAGTTTCCATAACTACTTCCTCCTGTTTAGACTCTCTTTGTGCTTGATTTACAGTTGGGGTAGTTGGAATATTTCTCAGAGGGGCAACTCTTGGGGGAGGAGCAATTTTTCCCGCAATGTCAATACTGCCATAGTTACGATCGCCCCCTAAAGAATTTCCATAAGCAGGAATGGTTTTACCTTTCACTACAGAATAAATATTATACCGACCGTTATTACGAATAGTATTACGACCAGGCTCTTGAGAGTTACCCAGATCGGGTAGTGATTGGGCGATCGCTGCTACTCCATTCTGTCTATTACTCTCAATATAATTGCCTCGCAAAATTGGCCGTGCATTTCCTTTAACGATCGTCCCATTTTCATTTTCAATCACACGATTTCCGATTATTTGTGGGGCAGCATCATCAGAGATTTTAATTCCCACACCTGTATTTTGAAACAAATTATTTCTAATTTCTGGCTGAGAATTATCAGAAATTGTTATGCCACTTCCGCCGTTTTTATAGAAACTATTTTCCTGAATAATTGCTGTATTACTACCTACCACAGAAATTCCGTTTAGACGATTACCAATAAAAGTATTTTTACTAATAACACAACCACTAGATTCTATCCATAAACCATAACCTTGAAGATTAGGATTTGTGACTGTTACACCCTTTAACTTTGACTCATTAGCAGCTACGATTGTAATGTTTTTCTGATTTAAAGTCGGACTATTAAAATTACCTCCACCTTGAATTAAAACATTTTTCCCACTGTTGAGAGAGTTACCTTTGATTGTAATTTTTGGCTGTAAAATTAAAGGAAAAACTTCACCTGTTTGTCTACTGTAAGTTCCGGGGGCCAGTAAAATGGTTGTGTTAGGTTGAGCTATTTTCAGAGCATAAGTAATAGTTTTCAAAGGAGCAGTTTTAGTACCATCTCCAGAGTCTTTACCAATGGATGAACTAACATAAAGCACATTCATCTGAGAATTAGCTTGAGTGCCTGGTGATTGGGCCACTTGTTGTACTAATGGTACTGCAAAACTTGTAGAAGTCAATAACCCCAGTAGTGCTGTAGCTAAAAGAGGTGATAAATAGTTAGTTTTACGCAGTAAATTTGTTTGATTATTTTCCAGCGAAAAAAGAATAAGTATTGGGTTCACGACTTTCCTCCTCGGAAACTGTGACAGACAACTAAGTTATTATATTTTGTCAAGTATCTCTTATTATGGGGTGTTTTGAACAGAGATTTTAATTTTTGTAAATTTGTCAAGATGATTTGATTGTCAAAGATAATGGGTAAGTCTTATACCATGCATGAAAAAAGAATTTTACAAATAGTGTGGGTAAGGAAGAAGGCTTTAGTTATCGAGGAGAGACCGAAGACCGAAGTTGGTAAGAAAGAAGGTTTTAGGTGGTAGGTGTTATAACAGTCGCCATTACTACTGTTGACTTATGGAATAGCTGTTTGCCTAGCACTCCCCAGGAGAAACAATCAAATATCATACCAATAATCAATCAACTTCGGTCTTCCAATTTCGGTCTGCTATAGTTGTTAGGTGTTAGGGAAAAATACGCTCAGTAGAAAGTAGTTGTCACGAAGCAGCATTAATGTATGAGAAATAGTCTTACTATGTCTAGCAAAACTCATTTTTAGAGGTATAAATGGAACTTTGCAATTACCCCAAATTATTTACTATCCCAACTCATTTTGTTCTTAATAAACTCTAATACTGCCTGATTATCAATACTATTTAGGGGAGTTTCACCATAATTATTTTTAGCATTCACATCTGCCCCCTGAGAAATTAACAAAGCAGCTACTTTCTGGTTATCTACTTTATGCAGGGGAGTTTCACCATAATTATTTTTAGCATTCACATCTGCTCCATTTGCGATTAAAATTGCAGCGACATCTTGATTATCTCTAGCATAATGTAAAGGTGTTTCACCATAATTATCTCTAGTATTAACATCTGCTCCATCCGCAATTAACATTGCAGTTAATTGAGTCAACTTAGCGTAATGTAATGGGGTACTACCATCAGCATCTTTAGCATTTACTATTGTTGCTTTTAGATCGGCACCCTGAGTAAATAGCAGTTTTGCCACAGATTTAGATGTAGTAAAAATGGGAGTAAATCCCCATTTATTTTTAGCGTTAATATTAGCACCATTAGCAATTAATAATTGAGCAACTTCCTGATTTTCTGTTTGATGTAGGCAAGTATTACCTTCTTGATTTATAGCGTTAACATCAGCACCATTGGCAATTAATAATTGACTGACTTCCTGATTATCTTTTCCATAATGTAGAGGTGTATTCCCATCTTCATCTTTAACATTTACATTCGCGCCATTGGCAATCAGTATCTCAATTAAATTCTGGTTGCCAAGTGCTACAGCTTCATGTAGTAAACTATATCTACCAGATTTTAAACTAACATCTGAATCACCAAACTTGGCTCCACTAGCAATCATTAATTTTGCCATTTCTTGACTTCGCACATAATCTAAAGGAGTTTGATTCTTGTTATCTTTAGCATTAACATTTGCTCCCCGATCAATTAATAACTCTGCTGCTGATTGACTATCGTTAATCATTAGATAATGTAGAGGAGTTTTGCCTTCTTTATCTTGAGCATTTATATCCGCTCCATGAGCCATTAATATTTCAGCTACTTCTACCTGACGAGCATTATGTAGAGGAGTAATACCTTTATTATTTTTAGCATTAATATCTCCTCCTTTCTCAACAAGTAAAGTAGTTATTTTCGGACTTTTACCTGCATAATGTAGTGGAGTATTATCATTGTTATTTTTTGCATTAACCTTAGCTCCATTATCAATGAGTATATCTATTACTTCAGACTCATTATCCAGAGTAGCATTATGTAATTGTGTATTTCCTTGTGCATCTGCTGCATTAATACCTTGACTAAATCCCAATAATATTTCTCTTACCTGATGAACCAGCAAATTATCACTTAAATAGTTTACTGTAATGCCAACAAAAAATACTGCAATGCCTATTCCTAATAATACTTTTTTCTTTGGAAATGTCATTAATTGAATTTTTTTGTGATTGATTGATTTTTTTACCTGACTGGATTTTTTAATCATCGAGACTCTAATAAAATTAGATTATAATTGTGTATTTTATTGATTTGAGTTAGTAATCATAAACCGAATCATAAAATAAGTATCCTAACTCAAGAATACTATTCATTATCAAAAATTTTTTACCACTGAAGTGCGATAGTATAGCATTTCTCAAATAGATATAGATGAGGTACACAAATTTTGGATTTTAGGGAACAGAGAAGAAGGAACAGAGAGGAAGGAAAAAATACTGTATCCCATTCATAAGAGAACCGCTATATATAACAATTAATCTAATATAAAATAGCATAATTAATGCTACGGAATATCCCGCCTAACCTCCCTTAAAAAGGGGGGGATATGTAGCAGAGATTTGTATTTTTTATGACAAAAATTTATAGCCTGATAGTCACCATTTTCTCTTAAGATGGCCTAACGATACTTTGGCTTTCCCCTGTAGTCATAATACTGACTAAAATATTTCAGCAATTATCTGAACAATAGTTAATTTCTATATTGCAGCCGATATTATACTATAAAACAATCTATATTAGTAGCAAAATTTGTCGTAGTCTGTCCCTCAGATATTTGAGCAGGTAAGATTATAGTTATTTTGACAAAGTAGGAATAAAATTTATAGGGTAATTCTTATGGGCGATAAATATAATTGGGATAAAAATGTGCAGCCTGCCGTTCGTCGAATTCTAGATGCCAACCTAGACAGAGCGCGGGAGGGGTTGAGAATAATTGAAGAATGGTGTCGCTTTGGCCTTAATAGTATTAATTTGGCCAATGAATGTAAACAACTACGTCAAGAGATTGGGAGTTGGCATGGTACAGAATTGAGAATGTCCCGAAATACCCCCGGCGACCCAGGCACAGAATTAACTCATGCCCAAGAAGAACACCGCTCAGATGTTCAACAACTGCTACAAGTTAACTTCTGTCGCTTAGAAGAAGCACTCAGAGTTCTAGAAGAATATGGAAAAATCTATAATTCCCAGATGGCTTCCGCTTGTAAACAAATACGTTACCGAGTTTACACTATCGAAAGTGGGCTTCTGGCTTATCAAAGAAATCAGCAACTGCAAAACTCCTACCTCTACCTTGTCACCTCACCCAGCGAAAAATTAACCGATATAGTAGAAGCAGCTCTTCAGGGAGGGTTAACTCTTGTCCAATATCGAAATAAAACGGCAGATGACATAACAAGATTGACAGAAGCTCAAAGACTTGGTCAAATCTGTCGTCGCTATGGCGCTCTATTTATTGTTAATGACCGAGTAGACTTAGCGATCGCCGTTGATGCAGATGGAGTTCATCTCGGACAAAATGATATACCCATTAGCCTTGCCAGACAACTGCTTGGCCCCCAGAAACTTGTAGGTCGTTCCACTACAAACCCAGAAGAAATGAAGCGGGCAATTCAGGAAGAAGCAGATTATATTGGAGTAGGGCCAGTATATGAAACTCCTACTAAATTAGATAAACCAGCAGCAGGTTTAGAATATGTCAGTTATGCTATCAATAACTGTCCTATTCCTTGGTTTGCTATTGGTGGAATTAATATGCAAAACTGTGATGAAGTTTTATCTTCTGGTGCGGAGCGTGTATCTGTGGTTAGGGCAATAATGCAGGCAGAGCAACCAACTTTGGTAACTCAATATTTTTTGTCTCAACTAAATCGTTATCAAGCTCTACGTTCTCATAATATATTACCAGAGAAAGTCTAGGCTACATCAGAATGTCAAATCAAATTACACTCAAAGTTAATGGAGAAACTCGTACTTGTTTACCCCAGACACTCCTGCCAAATTTTCTGGAACAGTTGGGGCTTAACCCCCGCTTGGTAGCTGTAGAATATAATGGTGAGATTCTACATAGACAATTTTGGGACAAAACTGAAATTGAACCAGGGGATAACTTGGAAATAGTTACTATTGTCGGAGGTGGTTAGGTATTAGGCATCTAGTGCAAAAGAATAAACTTTGTAGCAGTTGTAGGCCAAAGTATCTATGCAGGCATCTTGAATCCTATTTAACATAATAATTGTCTCACAAAGAGCTTATTTATTTTCTGGAGATGTCTTTGATTTACTCCCCTACTATCTTAATTAAAACATGATGTTAGAGGTTAGTAGGGGTTTGGCCTCCAAAACCTGACAGCAAATAGATTCTTAAGTCCTGTATATTTTTTTAATTTGGAATAAATTTTAGATACACTATCAACACTATAGTGCTACATATTAGGGAAATTTTTACCCCGAATATTGAAGTTAATACTCTACAAAATACACAAGTACGGATATCCCAATAATTAAACAACTATTTTTAGCTGTACAGTCCAGACAGAAAGCGTTACATTTAAAGATGTATAGCAATAATAATGATTACTTATGAAAAAAAAATTACTTGCAAATATTCAAGGCTTTCTCAAATCCTTTTTTGTCATCGGGTTGGTACTAACCTTAGTTTTCAGTCAAGCTGATGCAGCAATGGCCGCTCGTAGCGGGGGTCGCATGGGTGGTGGGTCATTTAGAATGCCCAGTCGTAGCTATACATCACCTACTCGTAGTCCTGGAGGTGGTTACTATGGAGGGGGCGGTTTTGGCTTTCCCTTCTTGATACCTTTCTTTGGTTTCGGTGGGTTTGGTAGTCTGTTTACAATTTTGATTTTTATCGCGATCGCTAATTTCTTAGTTAGTAGTTTCCGTAGAGTAGCTCAGGGAGATGAGTTTGACAACTATAGTGATAACCCGACTGTTTCTGTTGCTCGTGTGCAAGTTGGTTTATTGGCAGAAGGTCGCAGTTTACAAACAGACTTAGATAGAATAGCAGAAAATGCTGATACTGGTTCTGCCGGAGGTAGAGTGCAAGTTCTCCAAGAGGCAACATTATCTTTATTACGTCACCCTGAATATTGGAGTTATGGTGCTGCCCAAAGTGAACAAACAAGGTTAGACTCCGCAGAGGCAAAATTTAATCAGTATGCTCTGAGTGAACGTAGTAAGTTTTCTGAGGAAACTCTTTCTAATTACAATAATCAATTAATTTCTCAAGATGCTCAAACTTCTCTACCAGTTAGTGAAACTAATGGCGAACTGGTGACTCAGCAACTAGAAGCACCAGGGGAATATATTGTAGTTACTATTATTGTTGGTACTCAAGGTAAACTAATATTACCAGCTATTAATAGTACAGAAGATTTGAGACGTGCTTTGAGTCAGATGGGTGCTATTTCTAGCGAACAGTTATTAGCTGTTGAAGTTCTTTGGACTCCTCAAGCAAGTGGTGATACTTTGACCTCTGATGATATGATTGCTGAGTATCCAGATGTTAAATTGATTTAGTTAATTTGTTTGAACAAACAAGTCATATTCCCCATCCTTATTTCTGCAAGGGTGGGGAATATTTTTTTTTGATGTTTGATATAATTTTTGTGATTATCTTGGGGGCAACATACTCCTGGTGAAAATTCTGTCTCCTGACTCCTTCTTCAGTCAAAAATCACTCAGATATTTATCAAAAGTTGCGCCACAATATAGGGAGAGTACAAATTCCTAGACACTTGACGATTTTTGATGAATATGGTAACAGAGCAACTATCCCAAAATTCTCTATCTGAAACAAGCACAAAACCAAAATTGGATTACGACTTAGTTATAGTTGGTGGGGGTATCGCTGGAACTGCCTTAGCTTGCGCTTTGAAAAATTCTGGGTTAAAAGTGGCATTAGTCGAAACTAAACCTAAATCTGTAGTCGCAGCCAAAAAACTTGCTTATAATTTATCCCTAATGTCTGGCAGAATATTGGATGGCATTGGAGTATGGCAACAAATTTTGCCCAAAATTACTACATATCAGCAAATTAGTCTTTCTGACGGTAACTATCCCCGCACTGTCCAATTTTATCCTGATGATTTGGTTGCCACTGGTAAGAAACCCACCTCGAAAGAGGGATTAGGTTATGTGGGAGAACATCAGGTAATGCTGACGGCAATGCAGGAATTTTTGGCAGACTCTCAGCAACTTACCTGGTTATGTCCGGTGGAAGTTTTGCAGGTAAATTATCAATCAGATTTTGTGCAGGTCGAACTCAGGCGCAAAGATACAGAAAATTTATCTGGTGAGGATGAAACTTTTACCGTTCGGTCTAGGTTAATTGTAGGAGCAGATGGAGCGAGGTCTCCCATTCGTGAAGCTGCTGGTATCGGTACCCATGGTTGGAAATATTGGCAGTCTTGTGTGGCGATGACGATTAAAATTGAAAAGTCTCACAATAATATTGCCTTTGAGAGATTTTGGCCAAGCGGTCCCATGGGTGTGTTGCCGTTGCCAGGAAATCGCTGTCAGGTGGTGTGGACAGCTCCTCACGCGGAGGCGAAAGCTTTGCAGGCGTTGGATAAACAGGAATTTTTGGCAAAGTTGGAGTATCGCACTGCTGGAAAGTTCGGTAAGTTGGAGTTGTTGAGCGATCGCTATGTTTTTCCTGTGCAGTTGATGCAGAGCGATCGCTATGTTCAACATCGTTTAGCTTTGATAGGGGATGCTGCTCACTGTTGTCATCCGGTGGGTGGTCAAGGTTTGAATATGGGTATTCGAGATGTGGGAGCGATCGCTGAAATTATTAAATCTGCTCATCAGCAAGGTGAGGATATTGGGGATATTCGGGTATTGAAGCGTTATGAAAGTTGGCGCAGAAAGGAGAATTTAGTAATTTTAGGAGTTACTGATTTTCTGGATAGAATGTTTTCTGGTACTTTGTTGCCAATAGTCGCAGTTCGTCGTTTAGGTTTATGGGGTATGGGAATTATTCCGATGTTGAAGTCTTTGTCTTTGCGGGTGATGACTGGTTTATTTGGTCGTCATCCAGAATTAGCTCAGATGTTGTCAGTTAAGTAGGGAGAGAATAAAAGAAGGGGAGTCAGGACTCAGTAACGCACCAAAATTCTCAAAAACGGTGCGTTACGCTCCACTTTGTTCTGCTAACACACCCTACTGCTAGGTTTTTCGGAATTGCTGATTTTAGGTATGAAGTGAGTGATTTCAGAAGCAGCACTTTATATTTATGGTCAAGTCAAGAAGTTGGGTCGATCTGCTGAAAACGCCAGCTTGATGATATTTTCCCCATAAACCAAACTTACCAAGTTTCCGCTCAAAATGTAATACCAAAATTTTCAAGATACCAAAAAGGAGTGAAGCAATTCCTTGGTTTCAAAAATTGCTTCACTTCCAAATATTACTCTATATACAGCATATTTCGGGCAAATAAGACCCCGTCCTTAAGGACGGGGTTTAAATGGGTAAATGGTGAAAATCTGGTTGTGCGGGCCGGAATGCCCGCTTCGGGGTGTACCTCACGGGCAGTGGAAAGCGCTTTCAGTCTTTCTATTTCTTTCTTTCAACTAACCTGATTAATCACCGACCAAGTTCGCAAAACTTCTGCAACACTCCACGCTTGAGCAATACAACCACGAGGTGTCATTGACTCATTGCCATCAAAAATCTCACTGATACTACCAACACCATGCACCATTAAATGCTCTGCCATCGGTTTCAATAATTCCTCAGCTTTTGCCGGATTATTATATACTCGTAAATGCGCTAAAGCATAAGCACCAATCAACCAACCCCAAACAGTACCCTGATGATAAGCACCATCACGTTGATAAATATCTCCAGCATAAACACCCTTATACTCTGGATCGTCGCTAGCAAGACTGCGTAACCCATAAGGAGTTAATAACTTGTGAGTGCATATATCCATCACCTGTTTTTCTTGCTCTGGTGTGAG
>CAJICP010000200.1_pt1 | contig 12300 bp, 10 predicted proteins | sample 9199641 | NCBI WGS metagenome assembly CAJICP01 (sample SAMEA7708340, study PRJEB35096) | sediment metagenome | biome: marine neritic benthic zone biome [ENVO:01000025]; feature: sediment [ENVO:00002007]; material: shallow marine sediment [ENVO:03000034] sea grass bed [ENVO_01000059] ... | reverse complement strand
GCAAAGGTCTTTTCCTTCTTTCTCTCTCAAAAATAGAACCTGCTTCACAGCAGCTTCGCTCATCATAATTCCTTTTTTCTGAGACTGAGTAGTTTGTGTCATTTGTTTCTAGCTCCTTATACTACTTTGACTCTTTCCCGTTAAATCAAAGATTATAACGGGAGATTCTTGCAACTTTTCAGGTTGCCTCTTAACTAGACAGCAAAACAAGTCTTACTGCCCCCGTCAGAACGACTCCACAAGCATTTTTAACACGGTTGCCGATCCGCGCTACGGTCTGCTGGGCCGCACTTTACTGGTTAATCACACTTTTGTTCAAAGTTTTACGTTGTCAAGGTTTTATCTCAACAACCGTTCTTAGAAACCTACAATAATCTGTAGAAATCTACAATTATCTGTTCTATACCAGCGTTTACAGGTATTGCCTAATGGTATTCGGATTTGATTACCCAAAAGGATTGAGTGATTGTTTGGGATAACTAACTGTAGCCATTCCCCCTTTTTTTCTATAGTCAGGTATTCTTGGTCTGCCTAGAATTTTACCTACAAGATATGCTTTAATTAAACCATAATAAGACCGAAACGATTCAGCTACAGTTCTGAGTATTTGTTGTGCTGCTTGAGAAGAAAAAACTTGATAATGATAGTTGTGTTTGTAGACTTTTTCCAAGTCGTATTTGCCAATAGCTTTTCTCGCCTTAAAATATAATTGCCTAGCATAATATATTCCCATGTTAGTTAGTTTGTGAGACTGTTCACACAAGAATGTTAAAATGGGAATTTGATCAGAGTTTTTACTTACCTTAAGTTCCTGACAACCATACATTTTTTCACCTTAAAAGTTAAATTAATTATACTATAGCAATCAGGAATCAGATGTGAGAATCTAATAGACAATCAATCAAGACATTTTCTGATTCCCACAACTATTGATGTATAGTTCTTTCTCATGAATCATTCCTGACTGCTATATAAGAGAGGACGACAAGACTCGTCTGGCCTCAACGGCTAGCTCGTTTTCATCCCCGCTCTGAAAGAGACGGGGCCTTCAACGTCGCTTTTCGGTAATTTGTTACTACTTACATATATTTTATATATATTTCTGAAAATCAAATTTTTGATATCCTCCTCACGTTACACTTGAGTGACTTCGCGAGATTCTGTCACCTCACGACGCGCGGTTCATGTTTCAGCCACACCTGCCTTCGGAGAAAGACCTTCTTCTGGTCTTATCATCGCTCCACAGGCGATCCACTCCTAGCCCAGCAGACCAAAAAAACACAAGAAAATTTAATTTTGTTGTATATGTTTTAGTTCAAGTATGGACTTTTCCCTATTACCATTCCTCTTTAATCCCAGTCTACCTATTTTTCTTCGCCATTGCTTTTATTGGAAGCCAACTTTGGGATTAGGCTTTATGACCACCTAGTCCCGGGTAAGTCCGTTACCATCTTGATTATACCACCAGATTGATTGGCATTCCCATCCGACGCTCCCGACGCGGAGAGCGCGGGTATAAATGCCAACGTTAATAAGTACCTTGAATAATTATCATCAATCAAAAATATTTTGTTTCAAGATTGGCACATTGTGGTTCGAAAACTGAGATTTTGAGAAAAAGAACAAGAACTTAAAATAATAAATAAATATTTAGTCCAATATTAATCCCATATTATATCATAGATTATAATCACCTATGCTTTTTTTAAAGACTATCATTACTACTAATGGTAGAATCAAAAAAAGATGGGTATAAATTGTATAGCAGGTCTAAATACTTTTGTATGATTATATCCCTCACTTAATCCTAGCAATCGTTTAAGATAGTCAAAGATACAATTACCCTCAGGTTACCAAGGCCGTCTAAGAAAAATGTATATAAAAATACATTGATTAAAATATGGCTTCAGGTCAAAGGAAAAAATATCCACCGATTGCTTCACTTTCAAAGGCTTAGTCTATGGTAGCTCTCAATCCTTCAACAATTCGTAGGTTACAAAAATTACAACAAATTCCGGGTGTGTGGGAAGGCGATCGCCGCCCCATATCTTCAGACTCAAGCTCTAACCCAGAATTAGAGTCAGAAACAACAAACGAATGTATTATCTGGGTCGATGGCTCCCATGGAATGGTCAGAGCAATGGACATGGTAACGCCAGAGACAGGCCCAGAAGCAATTGTTCGGACACTACTACGAGCCATGGAAAATCCTCAAAGTCCAGCTCCAGCAATTAGGCCACAAAAAATAGTAGTCAAAGACAGAGAAATTCAATTTTTTCTCAGGGGAGTTTTACAAAATTTAGGAATTACAATCGATTATGTACCAGATTTACCTCTGATTGATGAAATATTTCAGGGACTAAAGGAAGTATCAGATAATCGTCCGCCTCAGTTACCTCCTGAATATGCAGCAGCTTTAGTTGAAAAAGCATATCAAATTTGGGATGATGCCCCATGGGAAATATTAGGAGAACATCAAATTATCAACCTAGAGATTAATCAATGGGATATTGAAAATCTCTATGTTTGTGTTTTGGGTAAGTTGGGCATGGACTATGGCATTTTATTTTATCGTTCTTTAGATTCTCTCAAAAGGTTTAGACAAAGGGTAGTTTATGAAAAATCTTATGAAAATTTAGAAGAAGCTTTTTTAGGACAAGATTGTCTGTTTATTACTTATGATAGTTCTCAAGAAGAGGAAGATGAAAATGAGGATACAGATCTAGAAAATTTATCAGCAGCAGAAATTCAGCCCAATTTTGGTAATTTACATCCTCTGGAAGGTTTAAGGTCGATTCTTTATGAAGAAGAAGCAGTCACAACATTAGTTGCTTTAGAAGCACTACATCGCTTTTTGCGAGCCTCCCGCAAGAAGATGACAGGTAATAAATTCCCTAGCATTAGTAGTCGCTACCGAATTCCCATACCAACATCAGAGCAGGTGGTTTCAATTAAAGTGACAACTATGCCAGAAGTGGCCGAAGAATTGTACCAAATGGCTGAGGAGGCTGAGGCTGAAGGAGATGAAGAATTAGAAATTGAAATGCCCATGCTCAAAGATGATTTGGTGCCACCAAATTCTTTCCTAAGTTTGGGAGTAGTACCTTGGGAGACAGTGGAATATTTACGGGATAATACCAAAAAACATCAGGCACCAGAGGTAGATATTGAAGCATCAGGAGAAGGTCTACCAATAATTTTAATTCAAACTTCTCTGCCAAAAGCAACTAAATTGATAGAAGATTTACAAGAAGCTCAGGGACTTGATGGTATAGGATTTAATCCAGGGGAAGACCCTATGGAGGAAAAAAATTACGATTTGGGTATATTGAAAACTTATGATGGTGTACTGCATTTATTCGGAGAATTTATCCAAAATGACCCCGTACACCAGGAAGCTAGACAAAAATGGGATGAGCGTTGCAGTGCAACTCATGGTTGGTGTGGTTTGATTATTGCCAGAGGTATTACAGGAGCTTCCCGTGGTCAACCTGAATTTAAGGATATGATGGCTTTGTTTGAAGTGCGCTCTCTCTCATCTCAAGAATTGGGTGTTGGGCCATTACAATTGATGCCTGTATCCTTTTAATTTAAGTCAAAAGTATTATCGCCTTGATGAATCAAGGGGGTTGTGAAGTACCCAACGTTAACCTAAAGGTACAACGCGGGCTTTGAGCTAAGGCGCATACTACGCAAAAGTTTCTCTTATGCCGTTGCCTCTATCAGGCAGCCAATTTTGGTCTTACACAGCATCTCTGGTTGTTTTCCAACCTTGATCTCCTTAATGGCGATAATCCACTCAGTCACCTGCCTTCCCTGGGCTGCAAAAATTTTTGATTATAGTGTTTTCCGATTTTACGGGCAGATTAGCTTGAGCTTAATGATTCAGTGGCCAAACTAATTCCCTGGTCTGGAGCCGAGTAGATTTACACTACAACGGTAGCCTATACCTCAGCCAGGTGGGTCAGGTTTCCCTCAACCACTCGAATTATGGCACAAATTTCCAAGTTTGTTCCTCTCGGTATCTCCGACTTACCAATGGATAATTGATAATTGATAATTGGTAATTAATCCCGCCTAGGTTGAAAGCCTCTCCTAATAAGACCCCGTCCTTAAGGACGGGGTTTAAAATTAGAGAGAGTTTTCATGATCCATTATCAATTGTTCAAGAGGTAATTATCCATTGTTCATGATCCATTATCAATTAATGAAACGCTCTCATCCCGACGCTCCCTTAGTAGGAGAGCGCGGGACTTCACGCTTTTTTCAGTTAAGACAGAAAGCTTTTTTCCCACTCTACAGATGAATCAAAGCACTTGTATACGGTTGATTTTTTTGGTCAAAAGTCAAAAATTGAGGGTAGAATTGTTAATATTTGTAAAAAAACTGAGTAAGGAAGTAAAGAATGCGAGTTGCGATCGCAGGTGCAGGATTAGCGGGAATGGCCACAGCCGTAGAATTGGCCGATGCTGGACATCAAGTAGAAATATTTGAATCTCGGCCTTTTGTTGGAGGAAAAGTAGGCAGTTGGGTAGATGCAGATGGAAACCATGTAGAAATGGGTTTGCACGTTTTCTTTGGCTGTTACTACCAACTGTTTGAGTTAATGAAAAAAGTAGGAGCTTTAGAAAATCTCCGCCTCAAAGAACATACTCATAATTTTATCAATAAAGGAGGTAAAACAGGTTCTCTAGATTTTCGCTTCCTGACTGGAGCGCCTTTTAATGGATTAAAAGCTTTCTTTACCACATCTCAGCTATCTGTGCAAGATAAACTGCAAAATGCGATGGCCCTGGGCACCAGCCCCATAGTCAGAGGGTTGATAGACTTTGATGGGGCAATGAAAACCATTCGGGATTTGGACAAAGTTAGCTTTGGAGAATGGTTTCGTCGTCAGGGTGGGTCAGATGGAAGTATCAAAAGAATGTGGAACCCTATTGCCTATGCTCTGGGTTTCATTGATGCGGATAATATCTCTGCCCGATGTATGTTGACAATATTCCAATTATTTGCTGCAAAAACAGAGGCATCAGTATTGAGGATGTTAGAAGGTTCTCCTTATGAGTATCTCCACAAACCGATTATTGAATATTTGGAGGCACGGGGAACTAAAATTTATACTAGACGAAAAGTCAGAGAAATACAGTTTACTGAGAATGCTCAAGAAACTCGTGTCAGTGGCATAGTTGTAGCTAGTGGGGATACAGAAGAAACTATTACTGCTGATGCCTATGTTTTTGCCTGCGATATACCAGGTATTCAGCGCATTCTGCCCGAAACTTGGCGAAAATGGCCAGAGTTTGACAATATTTATAAATTAGATGCAGTGCCAGTAGCAACAGTACAGTTAAGATTTGATGGTTGGGTGACAGAGTTACATGACAAAAACCAACGTCAACAATTGAATCATGCTGCTGGTCTTGATAACTTACTTTATACACCAGATGCAGACTTTTCCTGTTTTGCTGACTTGGCATTAACAAGTCCAGCAGATTATTATCGGCAAGGGCAAGGTTCTCTATTACAGTTGGTATTAACACCAGGAGATCCTTTTATCAAAGAGAATAATGAGGCGATCGCTCACCATGTTTTAAAACAAGTCCATGAACTATTTCCTTCATCAAAAGAATTAAATATGACCTGGTATAGTGTGGTGAAATTAGCTCAGTCTTTATATCGGGAAGCTCCTGGTATGGACCCATATCGCCCTAACCAGCAGACCCCAGTGCCTAACTTTTTTCTAGCAGGTAGCTATACTCAACAAGATTATATTGACAGTATGGAGGGGGCAACTATTTCTGGAAAGCAAGCCGCTAAGATAATTTTGGCAAATGTTGAAAAAATCTTAGGCCAATAGAAATTCAAAAGTCAAAAGTCAGAGAAATTAATGATTTCTGTTTGGTATTTGTTAAACAATTGTTTGATCTAATAATTAATTTACAATCTTATGACTGATTGGCTAGAACATAGTGTACAGATCGAGGTAGCTGTTCCAATTGATTTGGTTTGGAATCTTTGGTCTGATTTGGAACAAATGCCACAATGGATGAAGTGGATTGAATCTGTCCAAGTCTTAGAAGATAATCCCGACCTATCTCAATGGAAACTAGCCAGTGGTAATCTAAAGTTTAGCTGGCTTTCTCGGATTCAGAGAATAGTTCCCCATCAAATTATTCAGTGGGAGTCTGTGGATGGCTTACCCAACCGAGGCGCAATCCGTTTCTACGATCGCCATAGTAGTAGTATTGTCAGGTTAACTGTAGCCTACGGAGTTCCTGGATGGTTAATTAAGATTATGGACAATTTGTTTTTAGGCAGGATAGTAGAATCTACTTTGATGGCAGATTTGGAAAGATTTCGTGATTATGCTGTGGCTGTAGAGGAGAAAGAAAAAGGAATAAATTAACCTAAAAATTCCATTAACATAATTTTCTAGATAGAAGTTACCAATCTATATCTATAGAGAGGTTGATGGTCATTTTTTTTTGTCCAGGAGGAACTGCTGTAATACAAGCACAAATAATTTGACCATCATCAAGTTCTACTTCGCAAGCATGACAGGAACCCATTAAGCAACCTGTAGGAATGTTTACTCCAGCGCGTTCGGCTACTTGTAGAAGTGGCTCTCCCACCTTTGCGTCAACAGTAATATTATCTGGTAAGAAAAGTATTTTCATATTGCGATAAAAGCGTTCACTTCTCGGCAGTCAGCTTTCAGGAGTTCTTAGTAACTGAAGCCTGAGTGCTTTTAGATTAATTTTAACTGGCGTGGGGTGTGGGGAGCTATAAGTCCTGCGCTGAATCAAAGATTACAGCGCAGGGATACTAAGTAGGTGGGGCACATAAATATAACTATGTAACAAAATATTTATGCAGCCTATATCCTTGAGATTGCTTCCTTCCACTCCGTTCCAGTCGCTGCGGACATAGTGACATTTAATTATGTCGGGTTACTTATATCATGTCCGGTTGAATACTTAATAAATAATCGATAATCGGTAATAGCAAACATAAGAACATTAGACATTTCCGAAAATAGTCAAACACTTATCAATTGTTAAAGAGGTAATTATCCATTGTTCATTATCCATTATCAATTAATGAATATAACTATCTTTTGATTGGCGATGTAGCTGCCGCACTTGCTCCGCCAACCCTATCTACTGTTGATAGTTAATTTCTCCGGTAAAATCAGTATTCCAGAGATTGACTATTATAAATTATCTCAAAAATTGCCCTGATAGTTAACTAATTTATATTTAGATCAAGGAGAATTTACTACTGCAAAATCAATGTACCTATTCGGAGTCGAACAAGACCACAAATAGTCATAATTATTTGCTCATATTTTTCTGGCTTTAACCTAAATCTTTCTTGGACAACTCTGAAGATTTTTATCAATCTAATTATATGTTCAACAAAAATTATTTAAGAACATTGATAGTGGGGGAGAAAGAAGATATAGTCTAATGATTGAAGAAAGTTTTTTGTTTCGCTTTCCTACGGAATGCTAACGCAAACGCGACATGTAACGCGTAAGCGGAACGGAGTTCTATCGCTAAAAAGAGCGGACATGACATGAAAATTTAATTCAATATTGGTTTTAAATCTAGGTGATGATTCACTTGATCTGTGATTAAATCTAAAATCATTTCTCGTTGTTCTCTATAGTTAGGAATACCAGTCGGCAAACCCTCTAGCCCCCGTTTTTTCCGCAAGAGATTTAACCAAGAACGACGCCAAGGACCATTATCAAAAATTCCATGTAAATAGTTACCCCAGACAGACCGATCGCTATTAACAAAACCCAAATCATAATCATTAAATAAAGGCTTAACTATATCTGGTTTTGTAACTCTAGTTCTTCCTTGATGAATTTCATAACCTATTATCGGTAAATTTCCTAAAGGGTAATTAGCAATAACTTCTCGCTGACGAGCAATTTTTTGATGAGTAATTACAGTTCTTAATGGCAATAATTTCAGTCCTTTATATTCTCCTCTTTGTCCCTCTAAACCTTGAGAATCAATTAATAGTTCACCAAGCATCTGAAAACCACCACAAATTCCCATCACTGTACCACCAGAAGCTTGGTAATTTTTGATGGCTTCTGCCATGCCACTTTTTTGTAATACTAATAAATCACTAATAGTAGTTTTAGAACCAGGGATGATTATGGCATCAGGATAACCTAAATTATCATTAGGATTAAGATATTTAATTTTGACACTAGACTCTGCATCTAAAGAATCAAAATCAGTAAAATTAGAAATCCTTGGTAATCTAATAATGGCGATTGTAATTTCAGTTGTAGATTTAGTAGAACGTTGTTCTAAAATACTCAAAGAATCTTCAGCAGGAAAAGCTTCATTAATCCAAGGAATTACACCAATAACAGGAATATTAGTTCTTTCTTCTAACCACTTAATACCTGAATCTAGTAGCGATCGCTGTCCTCTAAATTTATTAATTATTATCCCTTTAATTAAATCTCTTTCTTCTGGGTCTAGTAGTTCCAAAGTACCAATAATATGAGCAAAAGCACCGCCTCGGTCAATATCAACCACCAAAATTGTAGAGGCATTCAAATGCTTGGCCACTCGCATATTAGTTAAATCTCTGTGCTTCAGATTTATTTCTGCTGGACTACCAGCTCCTTCACAAACTATAATGTCAAACTCTTGAGATAAAAGCCCTAAGGACTCTTGGATAGCCTGCCAACCAATATCAAAATATTGCTGATAATAATCTACAGCTCCTACTGTACCTACTGCTTTTCCCTTGATAATAACTTGGGAAGTCATATCTCCCTGCGGCTTCAATAAAATTGGATTCATTTCTATTGCAGGAGTCACACCTGCTGCCCAAGCTTGGACTGCTTGAGCATGACCCATTTCTCCACCAGTAGATGTGACATAAGAGTTCAAAGCCATATTTTGTCCTTTGAAAGGAGTCACTCTCCAACCGCGACGTGATAAAATTCTACAGATAGCTGCAGTGATTAGAGATTTTCCTGCATGGGAAGTAGTTCCCACCACCATAATTGCTTTCATAGCTTTTTTCGATCAAGAAGAATGAATCAGATTGACTACTCCCCGGACTTTAGTCCGGGGAATTCTAAGTCGATACTACGGAACGGGATAAAATTGAAACTGTATTTGATCTGAACCGATCTAAACAGGAAGTCTCAACCAACGATTGATGAAATTATCAAGGCGATCGCTCATAGAAGGTTTAGGCCAGTTTGCCTTCCCAGTATATTTTTTAACTAACTGATGACCCAGGGGAGTGAGACGAAAACTATCTGTAATACCCTGTCCATCAACTTCCCGCCTTAATATGCCCACCTGGATCAGCCATAAAAGATAATTTTCGGTAGCTAATTCTGATAAAGGCGAATGTGTGTAGCCATTTTTTAAACCTGCATCAGAGACTATTGATTTTAATCCCACACTTTGAGAACACATTGTTACAAACAAGTTTAGATTAAATGGGCTACAACAAAGCGCTCTTTCTGCCCTTTTTTCAGTATGAGTAGGGTATTGGAGTGATATGAAGTTAGGAGATTCCACAGAGGCCATATTAATTGTATATATCAATAACTTAAACTTATAAATTAAATTATAGTATGAGATCAAAATTAAGGAATTATATAGTGAAAATAAAATTTAAACCATATAAATAACATTTATGATGTCATCCAAAACACAAAAAATATTACATTAAAGTAAGCTGCATGAGTAAAACTTGATTTATGAGTAAAACTTAATTTTTTTGAAACAAAGCACCTCAGAAAACAATCTGGCATACACTAAAGACAAGAACAAAGTTTTCAAAGGCGCAAAATATTTTAACTGAACTGTCGGGAAGTCGCAACTTAAACGAATCTTTCGTTACACGATATGAAAACTGAGGATGAAAGAAGGTAATTTTATACTAGATTAGTAGTGGTAGGCACAAATACGACTGACCCAACTGACTAAAAGGCCATGGGTTTACCGTGCGGTCATTACTGGATTGACCAGTAAGAAGACAAGGCTCTGCTCTTAAAGTAAACTTACAAGGAGAAAACTAAATCTATGTCATTATCTGTTGGCACTAAAGCACCTGAATTCACAGTAAAAGATACTAACGGCAGCACTGTTTCCTTATCTGATTTTGCTGGTAAAACAGTAGTTATGTACTTTTATCCTAAAGATGATACTCCTGGTTGCACTAAGGAAGCTCAAAGTTTCCGAGACAACTACGCTGAATATCAAGGCAAAGATATGGTTGTTCTTGGTGTAAGTATGGATGATGAAGCTTCCCACAAAGCTTTCACTGAGAAATATGGTTTGCCATTCCAACTATTAGCAGATGTTGATGGTGCTATCACTAAAGCCTACGACGTTGAGGGTGCTGGATATTCTAAGCGCGTTACTTATATCATTGATGCTGAAGGTAAAATTGCTCACGTCGATGAGAAAGTTAAAACAGATAGTCATGCTAAAGATATTTTAGCACTCATCGGCACAAAATAAATGATGTTGTGCTGATTGTTAGTATCCAAGAGATTTGTCATGTTTGAGCTTGGTTACTTAGTAGGGGTTTGCTCTCCAAATCCCTACTTTTTATTATTCCCAAAACAAAGAGTTACTAATCCTCAAAAAAAATCTGGTAACTGTTCAGTGGTTGGGAGAAGAATTAAACTTCTGCTAGGTTTTTTCTCTGAGTTGGCAAGAGGTTTGTCAGAGAGTAGATCGGGCTTGTTCTCGTTATATTTCTGGAGATAGTAACGGAAAAAGGTCAGGGTATTTCTTCTTATTGCAGTACAGCCCTTTTAAGACTTATGCATTATCCATTGGTAAAGCATAGCTTTTTAAATAGCTCTCAAATGAGTTCTATATGGCCTATTCCTGAAAGTCTTAGGTTTCTTGCACTTTTTTTTGTTATGATTTACATTAAAATGATAATCATTCCCAAAAAAAGCCAGAAGTCAATGTTCAGAAAAATTATACAGATTAACCGTCCATTATTAGGAATAGCAGCACTTATAACGGCTGTTTGCCTGGGAAGTGCTGGCAGTGTAGCCCAGAATAAAAGTGAAACTAAAATAGTAGCAACTTTCTTGCCTATATATATGTTTACCAAAGGAGTTACCGGAGAAAGTGGAGAAGTAGAAATCTTAATTCCTCCGGGAACAGACCCCCACGAATATCAAGCAACACCTAATAATGTAAGGAGCATTGCAGAGGCAGATGTGTTAGTGAAAAATGGGTTGGGATTAGAAGAATTTTTAGATAAATTAGTCGATGCTGCTGGAAACTATCAACTTCAAGAAATCGATGCTAGTCAAAAGATAAAAGCCCTAGAAGAAGACAACCACGACCATGACCACGACCACGACCACGACCACAGTCACGAAACAGGAAACCCTCATGTTTGGTTAGACCCAGTTTTAGCACAACAACAAGTCAAGAATATTCGCGATGGTTTAATTAAAGCTGACCCTAATAATGCAGCTACTTATCAGGTAAATGCTGATATTTATCTCAAGAAATTACAGAAACTTGACCAAGAATTTCAAACTCGTTTAGCACCTTTCAAAGGATGTAAATTTATTGCCTTTCACGATGCCTATCCTTATCTAGCAAAACGCTACAATTTACAACAAATGGCAGTGGTAGAATTGCCACAAGATAATATTACGCCCGCAGATATTCAAAGAGTAATAAGAGCAGCTAAAGAATATCAAGTCAAAGGTTTACTTGCGGAAATCGGATTTAATGATAGTCGGATACAACAAATTGCCCAAGATATTGGATTACCAGTGAAAATGTTAGACCCAATAAATAGTGGCTCGTTAGACCAACACTATTATTTTACCGCCATGAGAAATAACTTAAAATCTCTAGAGGAAATTTGTCAATGAAGTTAGTAGAAATTAACGAAAATCTCCCAGTAGTTAGAGGAAAATATCCAGCAGTAGAATCTGTTTCATTTCCAATCAAAGAGAAATCGGATTTAATCATAGTCGGATACAACAAATTGCCCAAAATATTGGATTACCAATAAAAATGTTAGACCCAATAAATAGTGGCTCGTTAGACCAACACTATTATTTTACCGCCATGAGAAATAACTTAAAATCTCTAGAGGAAATTTGTCAATGAAGTTAGCAGAAATTAACGAAAATCTCCCAGTAGTTAGAGGAAAATATCCAGCAGTAGAATCTGTTTCATTTCCAATCAAAGAGAAATCGGATTTAATCATAGTCGGATACAACAAATTGCCCAAAATATTGGATTACCAATAAAAATG
>CAJICP010000155.1_pt1 | contig 12417 bp, 6 predicted proteins | sample 9199641 | NCBI WGS metagenome assembly CAJICP01 (sample SAMEA7708340, study PRJEB35096) | sediment metagenome | biome: marine neritic benthic zone biome [ENVO:01000025]; feature: sediment [ENVO:00002007]; material: shallow marine sediment [ENVO:03000034] sea grass bed [ENVO_01000059] ... | reverse complement strand
TTTAGGAATCTTGGCTCCTATTGCTGTGAAGCGATCGGCATTTTTCAGGAAGTCTACTACTTCGGTTAGTTCTAGTTTGGCTTGTTCGATACCTGCTACATCGCCAAAGGTGACTTGGGTTTGGGGTTCCATTTGGACTCTAGCTTTGGATTTGCCAAAGTTCATGGCTTGGCTACCCGGTCCACTTTGAGCGCGGCGTAGTAGGAAGAACAGTCCTACCAATAATAGGATAGGGAAGAATAAACTGCTTAATGCTCTGACCCAGAAACCTTCTTCATTCTGGGGCAGTATGGAAATGTCTACGTTGTTTTTAGTGAGGATGTTAATCAGGTCTGGGTCATTAGGTAAATTAACCCGGACGATACTACCATCGGCTACTTTGACTCTAGCTATTGTCCGGTCAGCACTTATACTGACTTTATCTACGTTATTGCTTTCTACCTGCTGAATGAACTGACTGTATTTCCAGGTTTCGCTAGTTTGGGGTTGTTGATCGAAGAATGCGGTTGCTAAGGCTATGACTACTATTGCCAATAGGGCATACAGGCCAGCGTTTCTCCACCTTTTATTATTCACTAGGGTTGCTCCTCCTAATTTTTTATGCTATGGGGACTCTTGATTAATCCGGGTATATTAACTTATGTTAACTTATTTCTCATATAGTACCACAGTGCTAACTAAATCAAAAGTCAAAAGTCAAAAGTGAAAGTTAATCAGCCTTCGGCTCTTGATTCTGACTCCTAATTCCTTGTTCAATGATACTAATACTGGAAAAATATGACTAATTTGAACTATGTAGAAACTTCAGGATGGCTGAAGTCATTAACGGAGGGAAAGTCAATAGATTACAATTATAATCCTCTGCCTTGGTATTCTTATGCTGCCATTGAATTTATTGAAGATAAATTAAAGAGTAATTTTTGAGTATTTGAATATGGGAGTGGACAATCAACTTTGTGGTATGCTGACCGAGTTGCACAAGTGATTTCTGTAGAATATAATCCTGATTATTTTCTCCAAATAAAAAGTTATATGCCAGAAAATGTCATACTTTCTTTATGGGAGGATAAAGAAAAATATGCTGCCGAAATTAATAAATATAATGATGGTTATTTTGATGTAATTGTAATTGGTGGAATTAATAGGGTAGGTTGTGCTGAGGTCTGTTATCGGAAATTAACAGCAAATGGCTTGATAATTTTTGATGATTCGGATCGAGAGGAAAAGGATGTAGCTCTAGATTTTCTCCAAGAAAACAAATTTCAACGATTAGATTTTTACGGACTACTTCCTGCTCAAAAATATAAGATTTGTACTTCGATTTTTTTGCGGAATGAACAGCTATTTAATTGGGCTAGTTTACCTAGTAAAAAAAAATCTTGCTTGGGAATTTATTTGGGTAAAACTGAGGCGCTCGCTCAAAGAAAAAACAAAAATCAAGGTAGTCAAGATAATCAGATTTTGGCTTGTTACGAAGCTATTAAAAATCAACCATATTCTGCTCGATCTTACCAGCAATTAGGGGATGTCTGTTACTCCCAAGGTCAAATTGAAAAGGCAATTCGCTCTTATAATCAAGCCTTAAAATACCAGCCAGACTTGGCAGTAGTTTATGCAAACCTAGGCAAAATTTATTACCAAAAAGGGGAACTACAACAGGCGATCGCTCACTATCAAAAAGTTATTGCACTTGCACCAAAATCGGCAGCTATATATTGGAGTATTAGTCAGATTATGCAGCAGCAAGGTAGGTTATTTGAGGCTAATATTTATCAGCAAAGAGCATTAGAAATCAAACCTGATTTAATTAGAAAATCATTTGCTTTGAATCAGCTTGATATTAAACTTACTCCTTACTTAAGTTGGGAAAATGGATTTTTTATTGAAGCCGGAGCGAATGATGGAATAAGTCAAAGTAATAGTTTATATTTTGAGAAATACAAAAATTGGCAAGGTATTTTGATAGAGGCAATACCAGATTTGGCAGCCAAATGTAGAGTTAATCGCCCTAAATCAGTGGTAGAAAATTATGCTTTAGTTCCTTTTGATTATGGTCAAGATTATATAAAAATGTACTATTGTAATCTCATGTCTTTTGTTGATAAGGCTATAATTTTAGATCGGGAAAAAAAGGTTCATTTAAAGGCAGGTTGCCAAGTTCAAAATATTAATCATACTTATGAAATTAATGTGCCAGTCAGAACATTAACGACTATTCTCGATCGGTATCGAGTTAAAAATATTGATTTGTTTTCGTTAGATGTTGAAGGTTTTGAATTAAATGTTTTGCAAGGTATAGATTTTGATAAATATCAATCAAAATTCATGTTGATAGAAGTACGTTATAGAGATAGAAAAGTAATTGACTCATTTTTAAAACCATTATATGAACCTATTGCCGTTTTATCTAATTGTATAAATCAGACTCTAGCAGAAAGGTCTTATCAAGATATTTTATATAAAGCTACTAAGATTTGAGAGTAAAAGATAACTAAAAATGACTCAATTTCAATTAAAAACTCCTGTGGTTTTAATTATATTTAATCGACCGGATACAACAGCCAAAGTATTTGAGGTAATTCGTCAAGTAAAGCCACTTCAATTATTTGTAATAGCTGATGCTCCTCGCGCTAACCGACCGGGAGAAGCAGAGAAATGTATGGCAGCAAAAAGTATTATTAATCAAGTTGATTGGAACTGTGAAGTTTTAACTAATTATTCTGAGGTAAATTTGGGTTGTAGAGAGCGAGTTTATAGTGGATTAAATTGGGTTTTCAGTTTAGTAGAGTCAGCAATTATTCTGGAAGATGATTGTGTACCTCATCCAACTTTTTTTAGGTTTTGTCAGGAGTTATTAGAAAGATATAAAAATAATGACAGAATAATGGCTATATCTGGTGATAATTTTCAATTTGGTAATAACCGGACAGAATATAGTTATTATTTCTCTCGCTATCCCCATTGTTGGGGTTGGGCAACTTGGCGAAGAGCATGGGAAAATTATGATAATCAGATGCAGTTATGGTCGGAACTTAGGAATAGTAATTGGTTAGAAAATATACTGCAAAATACTCAGGCAGTTAAATATTGGTCGAAGATTTTTCAGGATAATTATCAAGGGTTTAATTCTTGGGCTTATGCTTGGCTATTTTCTGGTTGGAGTCTGGGCAAATTAACAATTATTCCTCAGATAAATTTAGTCTCTAATATTGGTTTTAGCCCAACCGCTACTCATACTAAAGATGTACATAGTAAGTTTGTCAATATGTCTCGGTCAGAAATGATTTTTCCTCTAGATCATCCTCTCTCTATTAGTCGTAATATTTCAGCAGACGACTTGACAGAAAAAACAATGTTTAGTGGTAGTGTACAAACCAAAAATGTTAACTGCAAAGTTTGTGGTTCAATATCTAATAAATTTGATACTGCTAAGATTTTAAATAAATATAATGTTGACTATTTTCAATGTTCTAACTGCGGATTTGTACAAACGGAAAATCCTTACTGGTTAGCAGAAGCTTATTCAGAAGTAATTGCAAGTAGTGATGTAGGTTTAGTGGCTAGAAATCAAAACTTTTCTTTAATTACAGAAAACTTGATTCTTAATTTTTTTAATGCCAATGGTAATTTTCTAGATTATGGTTGTGGGTATGGCTTATTTGTCCGTATGATGCGTGATTTAGGATTAGATTTTTATGGATATGATAAATATTGCCAAAATATTTTTTATCAAGGATGGGAAGGGGAAATAGATGGTAGTCAAAAATATGAAATAGTTACAGCTTTTGAAGTATTTGAACATTTGACAAATCCTCTGGAAGAAATCAATAAAATACTCAAAAACACCAGAAACATTTTATTTAGTACAAAGCTACTACCGTCTAATAATCCTCATCCTAATGATTGGTGGTACTATGCTCTAGAATCGGGTCAACATATTTCTATATACACAAAAAAAGCATTATCTGTAATTGCCCAAAATTTTAAACTTAACTTATATTCAGACGGAGAATCTTTACACCTATTAACAGAGCAAAAGTTATCGAATAGCCAGTTCCACAAAATCTTTAATGTTGCAAGATATAAACCTGAAAATAGGAAAGAATCTTTAACTCAATTAGACTATGAAAAAATTACAGAAAAAATTAAAAAAAGTCAGGATAAATTGGATTTAAAGGTTGTCATAGATGGTGTATTTTTCCAAATTAATAATACCGGTATAGCTCGTGTCTGGAAATCATTGCTAGAAGTCTGGGCAAATAATAGTTTTTGTCAGCATATTTTAGTGCTTGATAGAGCAAAAACAGCACCAAAAATTCCAGGGATAAAATATCGCTCTATACCTGGATATAATTACGGAAAAATAGATGCAGACCGTCAAATGTTACAGGAAATATGTGACGAAGAAAATGCTGATATTTTTATTTCTACTTATTACACAACACCTATCTTCACGCCATCTATATTTATGGCTTATGATATGATTCCCGAAGTTTTAGCTAAAAATCTTGATAACCCTTCATGGCAAGAAAAACATCGTAGTATTCGACAGGCAGTTTCTTATATTGCTATTTCAGAAAATACAGCTGGTGACTTAGTAAAATATTTCCCTCAAATATCTGCAAATTCTATCACGGTAGCTCCCTGTGGAATTGAAGCTAATTTTTATAGATCGACTCCTCAAGAAGTTACTAATTTTCAGTTGAAATATCACATTAATCAGCCATACTTTCTGATAGTGGGAGAAAGAATAGGTTGGTTAGGTTATAAAAATACTATTTTATTCTTTCAAGCTTTCTCTAAGTTAAAAAATTCTGCCGAGTTTGACATTCTTTGTATTGGTGGAAATCCAAAATTAGAGCCAGAGTTGAGTCAATATATTTCCGGTACTAAAATTCATCTATTAAAACTGAGCGATGAAGAATTAAAGTTAGCTTACTCTGGAGCAATAGCTTTAGTTTATCCATCAAAATATGAAGGTTTTGGACTGCCTATTTTGGAAGCAATGGCTTGTGGTTGTCCGGTTATTACTTGTAAAAATGCTTCAATTTCAGAAGTGGCAGGAGTAGCTGCTTTATATATAAATGATAATGATGTTAATGGATTAGTAAATGCTCTGGGTGAAGTCCAAAAATCTGAAGTTAGGCAACAATTAATTACTGCTGGTTTAGCACAAGCTCAAAAGTTTTCTTGGTCTCAAATGACTCAGACTATGACTGATGTATTTATTCAAACTTTTAATCAGATTAAAGTAGAGGGATTATCTGCTATGGAAAGTAGGAAAAATTTAGGCAAAATTGAATTTCAAATAAATGATGGGCAGTTAGAAATGCAGCGTCATTTTTGGAATGTTAATTCTCTAGATGAAGCTATGTTTGGGCGAGTGTTAGCTTACAAAGGAATAGACACACTTTCCCCAGAAGAAAAAAAGCAAGCTTGGGAAAAGTCAATACAAAATTGGATTCCACAAATTATTCAAAATATCCCGGCAAAACCCCACTGGAAAGTATTAGAAATTGGCTGTGGTGTCGGTCGTCTAATTAAGTATTTACGAGAAACATTTGCGCAAGTTGATGGTGTAGATATTTCGGCAAATATGATTCAGTTTGCCAAACAATATTTGGCTGATGGGAAACAAAATGGAGAGGTATATGTTAATAATGGCTGTGATTTACAACAGTTAGCTGACGAAAATTACGATTTTGTTTTTTCGACGATTGTTTTTCAGCATATCCGCTCTATTTCTATTGTGAAAAGTTATTTTAGTGAAATATTTCGGGTGTTGAAACCAGGGGGATATTTTAGAATTCAAGTACACGATCGTAGTGCTGAAAGTTTGGGGAATTTTGATGAGGAAGGGTCTACAGATAAGCAATATTATTTCTCTGGTAATGCTTATACTGAAGAACAACTAAAAGAGTTACTCATTGCAGCAGGTTTTAATTTAGTATCTCTAGAGTCTTCTAAACCTTGGATTTGGGCAACGGTAAGGCGAGAAGAAAAAACAACAGAAAGTAGAGAAAAATTTGGTCAAATAGTTACTCTAAAAAATAACCAGATGGGAATTGAATATCCACGAATTAATTCATTGCCAGAAAGTAATCATCGACCATTTTGGTCTGTGATGATTCCTACTTATAAAAAGGTAAAATATTTAGAACAAACTCTGAAAAGTGTATTGCAACAAGCTCTTTCTCCAGAAGAAATGCAAATAGAAGTAGTTAATGATTGTCCTGATGCTAAAATTCAAGGTGAAATAGAAGCTATTGTCCGAAAAGTAGGGGGAGAAAGAGTTAATTTTTATCGACATTTTCCACAAGATATTGGTCAAGCTCCTATTTTTAATATCTGTCTACAACGAGCAAAAGGATATTGGGTTCATTTACTCCATGATGATGATTTTGTCTTACCCGGTTTTTATGAAAAATTGCGTCAAGTAATAGGACAAAATACAACAGCAGGAGCAGCATTTTGTCGCCATTCTTATATAGATGAAAATAATAATCAAAAGATGGTCTCCCCATTGGAAAAAGAAACTCCAGGTATTATTCCTAACTGGTTAGAAAAAATTGTCGTCATGCAGAGAATACAATGCGCTGCAATAGTTGTAAAACGTATGGTTTATGAAGAATTAGGAGGATTTTGTTTAGAAGCAAATTCGGCGGCAGATTGGGAAATGTGGAAACGTATTGCTGCTTATTATTCTGTTAGTTATGAACCTCAAACTCTTGCTTGTTATCGTTTACATTCAACATCGGAAACTTCGCGGTTAATTAAGTTTGGTGGTAATATTGCTGATACTCGTAAAGCTATTGAAATTTCTGAGTCTTATCTGCCACCAGAAATATCTAAGAAATTATCCAATCAAGCTAGAGAACATTATGCTATTTCTGCTACTAAAACAGCACAACAAATGTTGAGTGTGGGAAAAGCAGAAGTAGCGGTCGTTCAAATTCAGGAAGCTTTAAAATGTAGTCAGTCTTCCCAAGTAAAAGAGGCGATAATTTCTCTGTTTATTACTTCAGATGCCGTTACACAAATAAATGGTAATCAACTCTTATCTGAAGTTTCTAAATATGTGCAGGAATATCAAAAAGATAATTCCAACAAGTCAGCTTTAAGTAAGCTATGTCAACTGCGTCAACAAATTGCTAATTACTGGCTAAACTTACCCACGGAAAAATTAGAAAGTGCTTATTTAGGGGTTCTTGGTAGAGCTAATCAAAAGCTAATCAGCAGTAATATTAAATATGAACAAATTTCCGAGACAGAAAAATCTTTTTTTGAGCAAATAGCAACTCATATTTCTCAAGGATTAAACCAAGAAAATTCTCTTCAATATCTGTTAGCTGCAATTCTATATTATTACCCACATCAACTCTCGTTAAAATGGTTTGAAGAAGCTCCTATTCCCAAGTGGTTTGTTAATGACTACATGAAATTTATGATTGATGCTCCTAGTTACTTTCAAGAAATAGGAGAAGCAAATAAATACTACCGTTATACTCTCGACTGGATTAATTATTTACACCAAAGAATATTCAGCAACTCCGACTCAAAAATATGGCAAGATATAGCTTGGTTTCTCGCTCATAAATCTAACTTTATTCCTCTCTACTTTAATTCTGAAAATCTCAAAGACATATATATTAAACGTGCAGAAATAATGGAACTAGCATTGCAAAGTCGAGGCTTTAATCTTGATTATGTATTTCCAGAGCGACCTGTTAATCGAAATAAAATTCGTTTAGGAGTTCTTAGTAGTCACTTTATTCCTCAAACAGAAACCTTTTCTACTCTGCCATTTTTTGAACATTTAGACAAAACTAAATTTGAAATTATTTTATATGCTAAAAGTCTCACAGGACACCCTCTAGAAAAATATTGCCAAGGTTGCGCCGAGCGGTTAGTAAAATTGCCAGATAACTTGATGAGTCAAGTAGAAACTATTCGTGCTGATGATTTAGATATACTCTTAATTGGTACTAATGTTACTGCTATTACTAATCCTATTACCTTACTTGCTTTGCATCGACTAGCGCGAATTCAATTAACTTCAACTTCCTCTTGCGTAACAACAGGAATGAGACATATTGATTATTATATTTCTGGAAAATTAACAGAACCCAAAGAGGAAGCTCAAAAACAATATCAGGAAAAATTAATTACCCTAAAAGATGCTGCTCATTGTTTTAATTACTATGCAACTGAACCAGAAAAACCTGTAGTTAAACCAAGCCGAGAAAGTTGGGGAGTAAGCGACAAAAATATTGTATTTGTTTCTGGAGCCAACTTTTATAAAATTATTCCTGAACTGAGAGAAACTTGGGCAAAAATTATTGCTGCTGTACCAAATTCTGTTCTAGTTTTATATCCCTTTAATCCTAACTGGAGTAATGGTTATCAAGCTAGCACTCATTTTGTTAATGATATGCGCTCCATATTTAACAAATACGGTATTGATAAAAAACGATTAATTGTGATTAAAACATTACCAAGTCGGTCTGATATTAAAGAATGCTTGAAATTATGTGATGTATATTTAGATTCTTATCCATTTGCTGGAGTCAATTCTCTCATAGAACCCTTAGAAATAGGCATCCCAATAGTTACAAAAGATGGGAATTCATTCCGTTCTTTGATGGGTAGTGCATTGTTACGATCGCTCTCTATTCCTGACTTAATAGCTGACAGGGAAGCAGAATATATTAATCTAGCTATTAAGCTTGCCAATAATTCAGAATTTTGGCAACAAAAACGCCTAGAGATTCAGGCAAAAATGCAGGAAAATCCTCCATTTTTAGACAGTCGTAGTTATTCTGCACAGATAGGGAAATTATTTCAAGAATTATTTGAAGAATGGCAAAATATTCACGCGCCAAAAACTATAGAATCTACAGATGAAAATTCTTTAAGTTCTGAATTTTTCAATCGTTTGGTAGGTTGTGTTAACCTCTACGAAATTGATCCGACTGACCAATCATTAATAGAAGAATTACGTCAACTTCGCAAACAAATAGCTAATTTTTGGTTGAATATACCCCCACAAAAATTAGAAACTATTTATCGAGGTAAAACTAAGCAAGCATATCTAACTTTATTAGCAAGTGGGATTCAAAACGAACCCCAAACCGAAGATGAAGAGAAATTTCTCAAAGAATTAGCTGATACAAGTATGGGTTTAACTAATCCTAAAGCTATTAATGCACTTTTGGGCGGAATGTTATATTTTCCACCAGGTAAAATGTTAGTACGAGATGCTAAAAATCGTTTGCCTCAGTGGTTAATTAATGATTATAAACAGGTGTTTGAGAATCGAGAAGTTGCACAGAAGTTAGAAAAAGCTTTTCAATCTAAGTTACCTCATTTGTCAGAAGATTCTATCGGTAGGGGCTTGGTTACCAAGCCTCTACAAGCTGCTGAATTTCAGCCGGAAAAAGATTTGATTTTTACAGAAAATAAGGCAGAACATTTAGATTATGCCAACCAAAAGTTTCTGAATCAATTATTTGGTAGTGTGAATCTTTATTATATTGACCCATCCGATGAATCTGTAGTTCAAGATTTGCGTCAAGTCAGAAAACAAATGGCTGATTTTTGGATAAATTTAGAACCGCAAAAACTAGAAACTTTTTACTTGGGTGAAATTGGTAAAGGTTATCAAGCATTACTCAGCAGTGGGATTCAAAATCAATCTTTCATAGAAAGTGAACAGATATTTTTACAACAGTTAGCTACCCAACTTACTAAAGGAATAGAAGCGCCGAAAGCTATTAATTATTTGTTGGCAGTAATGTTATATTGTCGCCCAGAACAATTGCGAATAGAAGATATGGATAAATTGCCTCATTGGTTACTCCAAGATTATCAAAAATTTGCGGGAAATTGATAATGGTTTTTCAATCAAATTATTGTGCTAAGTAGATAGAGAAAATTATTTGTGCATTTACTAATTGCCTCTTGACTACTTCCCCCAAATATTAAATTAATTCTTTCTTTTCAGCTACTTATTGTTACCCACAGCTAACTTATTTATTAGGGAGTGAACTTTCTTCTAAAAAATTAACTATGAGTCAATATACCAATATTACTGATTATTACGATGGTATTACTGATTATTACGATCTTTTGATGACCCAAGGCTATTATGATTATCAAGGAATGGCTGCTGTAGTCCATTCTTTGATGAAAGATGGTCGGAAAAAAATACTTGAATTGGGTGTAGGAACAGGATTATTTGCCGAAAAATTATTGGCACTTGCTCCCGAAGCTGAATTTTCAGGAGTAGATATTACAGTATCAATGCTCAACATTGCTAAAAAGAGGTTGGGAGAATGGGGAAAATTAGTAGAGGCAGATATCTATGATATGAACCTCCAAGAAACTTTTGATATTGCTGTTTCTAGTAGAGGAGTTTGGGTAATAAGTCAACGAGGCGATCGGACTGACCTAAGAAATCATACAAAGGATATTTCTCAGGATATTAAGGGATTAATTAATGTTGCCAAACATCTGCGTCCAGATGGGTTATTCCTGTTGAGTGTTCAAGGAGAACACAAAAGCTATCAACAAAATCTCCCCACAGGAATTGTTTATTCTCAGGAGATAGAAAAAATTGCGGAAAATGATGAAATTGAATCCATTGAGAAAAGTTATTTCTTTAAGAAAGACGGAGAAATATTAGCTCAACAAAAACTTAAGTTGAGTTACATTAAGCAATGGAAAAAAGAGGAAATTATGGAACAAGCTGGATTTACTTTTGTTGGTATCCATGACAGCAAAAAGTTTCATGTTTATAAGAAGCAGTGAAACTGATAATAATTTAGATAGTAACATTAATTCAAATGGCAAGTTATTCTATAGATAGTAAACAACAGGAAAAATCTCTAAAGATTCAGTGAGCAAAAACCAAGAAATAAAGAATTAATGGGTAGGGTGGGCAAATATCACAAAACTTACCATTGAGATAGATAACTCAACATTTGCCCACCATACTTCTGTTAATATAGTAGAGCTTAGTTTTAGTAAATTTCATTAGATATTATGAGTGTTGTTGCAGCCAGAAAATATTCTGAGCGCTTAATGTTTGCCTCTGATAGTATTCGGGTCTCCGGTCATTTGAAGGAAACTTATCGTGTAACTGGTGACGAACAGGGTAAGCTTTTTGAGGTTAACGACTTAGTTATTGGTAGTGTTGGTTTGATTATGGAATTAAGCTTTATGCAGATTTTTGCCAGAAATCACAAACCCGCAGCGCCAACTGTAGAAGCTGTTTTAGATTTCATTGTTGAGTTTTACACTTGGGCTAAGTCTAAAGATGATTCTTTTTCTAAGAGAAATGATTATTTAATTGGAATTGAGGGAGAAATTTTCCGCATTTGCGATAGCTATTTAGTGGAAAAAATTAACGAATTTGCAGCTATTGGTGCCGGAGAACATTTTGCTTTAACAGCAATGTATCTAGATAAAACTCCTGAAGAAGCTGTTGAAATTACTAATGAATTATGTGTTTACTGTTCGCCTCCAGTGAATGTTATTATTAAACAAATTCATATTAATAATTAGCTGGGTAATAAGTAGGGTAGGCAAATAAGCACTTAAGGAAAATTATTTGTGCATTAACTTCTCACTCTGTCAGGCTTAGAGACGAAATTATATACAAAAAGTCCTGTTTCATAACTACTTAATGGTCGGAGTTTTGGGTCAGTCATTAATCTTCCTGGTTGTATATATATATATGTTTAATGCACCGAGGGTATACTACCAGTTGCTCTTTAAGATCAGTTTAAATAGATAATTAGATAATTAAAAATAAAACTTTGTTCTTAAACATATAATCAAGGAATTGTCAACTATGCTAGGCGATCGCCTGGTTGAGTAATCATAGCTGACTCTTTTCTGAAATTATTGTTGTTTAAATAACTATTTAAAGTTATCTTCAATAATTATTTTTTTGTAGATAATGATGACATTGGTCACAACTTCCGGTTGGGTTAACAGCACACAGCAAAAATGGAGAATGGGCATTATAAATGCAGGTACCTTTCCAGTCAGTAGTTTTTGCTAATAAATTTAATTTTTGTTGATGGTATGCAATTAGTCTTTTGATATGACTATGAGATTGTAGTCTCATTCTCTCCATTCCTAAGTTTTTCATTTTTTAAATTTATTTTTATTATTAATTCTCATACTTAAATATACCATAATTAAAGATTAAACTGGTTGTCTATTTAAACTACATGAGATTAAAGGAACAAGTGGCTTTCACAGCTACTCATCCCTTTTGGCTATTCCCTAGCTTAAATCAAGTACCTAAAGGCTTGTTAATAGCAAACCGCTCAATTCAATGACTAAACTAAAATTGAAAATAATCTGGTTCATTTAACCACGGCTTGTTCCTTGTTTATAGGGAACAGG
>CAJICP010000808.1_pt1 | contig 12463 bp, 8 predicted proteins | sample 9199641 | NCBI WGS metagenome assembly CAJICP01 (sample SAMEA7708340, study PRJEB35096) | sediment metagenome | biome: marine neritic benthic zone biome [ENVO:01000025]; feature: sediment [ENVO:00002007]; material: shallow marine sediment [ENVO:03000034] sea grass bed [ENVO_01000059] ... | reverse complement strand
CTATTGCGACATCCGCAACAAAAGCACGGACCCCTTAAAATAAGTAAAAATTCCTATTGCGACATCCGCAACAAAAGCACGGACCCCTTAAAATAAGTAAAAATTACTGTTTAGATGATTAGGTGAGCTAGCGAAGAGATGGAAAAGTCAGTAATGAAGCCACAGTTTCCAGTTGTAACAGTTGGTGCTTTAGTTAAAGGGCCTTCTGAGCGGATATTAATTGTTGAGACGACAAAATGGAAGGGTACATGGGGAGTACCTGGGGGAAAAGTTGATTGGGGAGAAAGTTTAGAGGTTGCTGTGGCGCGGGAGTTTATGGAGGAAGTGGGGCTGAAATTAACTGATATTCGCTTTGCCATGTTCCATGAGGCAATACTCGATCCTCAATTTTATAAGGAAGCTCATTTTATTATGGTTAATTATTGGGCAGTATCGGATGGAGAAGATGTTGTGCCTAATGAAGAAATTGTTCGGTGGGAGTGGGTTATTCCTGAAGTTGCTTTTGATTTTCCTTTGAATAGTTATACTCGGATACTTGTTGAAAAGTATTTGGATAATTTAAAGGTTAATGTTTAGTTGCAGAGGTTAACGAAGTCAGAAGTCAGCAAGTCTGCAAGTCAGAAGTTATTTTTGTAACGGAGATTTGAGCTGGGCTCCAAAAATATTGCGCCTTAAAAGGCGGGGTTTTAGACCCATATTATTTTGATAAAAAGGCAAAATAGGAATTTTCAACAAGGATACGGATGATGAAATTGAAGTGGGGAAAGCTTATAGATAAATCCCGTAAAATTACAAGGATGATATGGCTTTCCCGAAGTTTTTTTTCTGGATGCTTTAATGACCTTGAGGAAATTTAGCTATGATATGACATATTTTTTCGTATTTTTATTCACTAGAACAATATTTTTTAGGAACTATTATAAAACCTTGTCGATTTAAAAATATCAACAGCATTTTAGGTGTTGTAATATGTTTGTAAAACCATCTAAGTTTAAGTTCTTGATAGGGACAAATTTCCACAATTTCATCTTGCTTAAAAATTAAAGTAACTTGATTCTTAAAAAAATTTCGTTGCTGCTCAAATAAACTTTTAGACAAAAAAGGCAACCAAGTCCATTCATAAAATACAAATGCTAGAAACAAAATCAAAAGCAATATTTGATAAAAATTAGGGTTAGGACTAACTGCAATGAATAAAGCTAAAAATAATACATAACATAGAGCAATAAATCGTAGAATTTGGAAAATAAATCGACTACGAAACTCAATACGATTCGCATCTATATAATCTTGTATGCGATAATTGATAGTTAATTTGATTTCTTCTTCAAACATTTTTTTATCAGTATTCAATCAGAGACTATATAATATGCAATTATTTATAATTTTCTCTGTGAAGTTACAGCAGTTTACTTGTCAATTAATTCAAGACGGGAAAACAAGATAAGATAGGATTAAAAAAACAGAAACCCTATGAAGCTAATGAAAAAGTGCAAAATGCTAGTTCCCCTAATAACCTGATACCGCCCCTTCCAAATAATTAGAAATTTCCCGACAATATTCATTACATAATTGCGACATTCGGAAATCTTCACTACGAGGATAAGTCGCATCTATTTTTACATCTGCTATTACTCTTCCAGGGCGAGCAGCCATAACAATTACTCTTTGGGATAAATAAACTGCTTCATAAATATTATGAGTGACAAAAACCACAGTCCAATTTCGTTTTTGCCAAACCTCCAATAAATCGCTATTTAATTTACTACGAGTCATTTCATCTAAAGCACCAAAAGGTTCATCCATCAAAACAATTCTTGGCTGAGTTACTAACGCCCTAGCAATAGAAACTCGCATTTTCATTCCACCCGATAATTGTCGTGGATAAGAACGTTCAAAACCATCTAATCCTACTAAATTAATTGCTTCTTGCACAATTGTTCGAGATTCTCTGAGAGATTTTCCTGTTAATTTCAGAGGTAAATGTACATTATCAATAACGTGAGACCAAGGCATTAAAGCAGGTTCCTGAAAAACAAAAGCTAACTCATTTTTATCCTGATTTATATTTGATTCAATTTTGCCTGAACTAATTTCACTTAAGTCTGCAATTAATCGCAATACTGTACTTTTTCCACAACCAGACGGTCCGACAATAGTTACAAATTGCCCTTCATCAATTGAAAAGTTCATGTCTTTTAAAGCCACAGTGCCATTAGCAAAAGTTTTATTGACATGATTACAAGAAATAGCTATTTGATTGTTCATTTTAATTTTTGATATGGATGTTAATTTATCACCAAAATTACCGTCGATCGTCAACAGGCACCCAAGCTAATATAATGTTACATGTGCTGCGGTTATAGGTGACAAGGAATAGGGATTTGTAGTAAATATTTATCCAAATGGTATAATATCAACTTGAAGAATTCCTGCAAAGGCCAAACCTTTCGGAGAGAGACTTGTGCTCATTTGTAACAAACATTTATCAAATTGGTATAATTTCCATTTCTTGCTTAAATTAGTAGTTAAATAGTCTTAACCTGAACTGAGGTTAACAAAGAATGATTTTTATGAGGGTGTGGCTCTTTTAAGGGGATTTTTCTCAAATTAAGTAAATCACTATAATTCTTTAAAACAAATATCTGATTAAAAAGATGGAATTAATTAAGCATCGGAATAAGAAACTAATTAACATAGCGGGTTGGTTATCATTTGGATTTCTGTTTCTGACATTTATTGTTTCTTTAATTGAGAAAATTCTAAAGTTTCCAGTTGACGATTGGAGCCATAATCGTTTAGTACCTATTTTTGCTTTTAAATTAGGGTATAAATACATAAATGCCTACGACACAGGACCAGTTTTATCATGGGCTTATGGTCCAATCAGTCCTATTTTTTTCTTCCCAGCAACACTAGCTAACTCTCCCACAACTGCAACTATGATAGGAGGAATTATTAATATACTAATATTCTTCTTACCTTTTTTAGTTGTTGCTACCTTTTACATTAGGAAAAGTCGTTTGATGTTTTTTTACGGTCTTCAATTCCTATTAATAACTTTTTTTTATGTTATAAATAATCGAGCTTTAGCATATACAGCTTTTGATATTCATGTAGACGCACCCTCTCTCTGTCTAGGAGCTATAAGTTGCTTATTAATATACTTTTCTTTTATTACACAAGATGAGCAAAAAAATCTATATTTAATTTCTTTTGCGGGAGTTACAACAGTTTTAGCAATTTGGGCTAAACATAACTTAATTTTACTTCCTTTAGCAATAATTACCTATTTGATTCTTACTGGGAAATTAAAATTTTTAAAGTTATATTTAATATCTTTACTTGGTTCAGGTATCTTTTTTTCACTGATAATTATAGCCATTTTTAGCCATGAGTATCTTTACTTTTCTATGGTTGAATCAATGGCAAAACAACCTAACGTACTGAAGAACTTCAATTTTTCAGTTGCTAAATTAAGCAGTGTGAATAGGACTTTATTGAGGGCTTCCTTAGAATTGTTGACAATGATTTTGCCATTTGTTTTGATTATTCTTTCTCACGTTGTTATTACTTTTAAAAAAAGTCAATATTCTAATCTTCAGAAATGGTTAATTTCTCATCCATATTCTTTATTTTTTATCACATCTTTTTACATGATTCCTTTAGCTATTGCCAGTCGCATCAAATGGGGAGGAAATATTAATTCTTTATCCATAGCTATATACTTCATGGTTTTAGCTGCATTTATTATGTTCATTGAAGTAGTCTATAAGAATCAAAGTAATGGTATAAAAAGAGTCATAAATCTACAAAAATTTCTAACTATTATTGTTGTTTTTGCTATTCTTTTCAATCAGATAAACGATCTTAAATCATCTCCCAAAAGAATAAATACAGCTCTAAATAATTTACAGAATAATAATCTTGAGGTTTCTTTTCAGTATATGCTCAAAAATCCTAATCAGGTTTATTTTCCTGATTATCCACTATCTGCTGCCATGGCAGAGAAAAAAATTTATCACTCGATGAAAGGTTTGAATGATAGAGAAGCAGGAAGACTTCGTTTAACAGCTCAACATTTTCAACAATATATTCCTTCAAAAATGAAGTATATGGCTTTTGCCAAAACCGAAGATAAACGGCAAAAAGAAAGGATCGAAATAATGAAAAGTTATTTGCCAGAATATTCTCAACAAATAACAATCAAAGATTTACCGGGATGGTTAGTTTATCAACTCCCTAAAAGTTAGAGCTGATTTAGAAAGTAAATATTAAAAAGCCGAGTTCCTAAGTATACTTTGATTTTGTGAGTTATGGTTTAGTAGGACATAAATTATTGAGGGCTAAGTAAAATAAGAGTTTTCCTGCGGAATTCTGCGCAAAAAGTTAAGTTGATGAATAATTTCTTAAAGTTCTGGGCTTGAAAAAATATTCTACAAAAGTTCAAGCAGAACTAGAAAATCAATTCAAAGAGCGTTACTCAAAAATATAAAGTTATGACTGTTACACCAAAAAAGCTTCGCTTATTATTACTGGATATTTATCCTTTTTTTGTTAATTGTTTCAATTGCAATTTTAATTAACTGGAGAGTAGTAAGTGGAGAAATTATTATTGGTCACGATACAGACTTGCATATTCAATGGTTACAACATTTTTCTAAAGAAATTCAAGAAGGAATTTTATATCCTCGTTGGTTGGCAGGCACAAATTTTGGTTATGGAAGTCCAACTTTTGTGTTTTATCCACCCCTTATTTATTACGTTGGCTCTTTGTTAAAAATCAGTGGTTTAAATATAACCCAGTCTATTGCTTTTTTATATGTATTACCAACAGTAATTTCAGGAATTAGTTTCTACTTTTTTGGGTTGAAAAAATGGGGAAAGTTTGCAGCTTTAACTGCCGCTTTTTTTTACATGACTTGCCCCTACCTAATTCTAAACTTATATAGTAGGGCAGCTTTACCAGAAGCATGGGGAATGGCCTGGATACCTTTGGGGTTATGGTTAACCGACCGCGCCATTTTAGATCCAAAATGGAGAATTGTACTGGCTATTTTTTCAGCTTTGTTAGCACTGACACATTTACCGACCTTGCTTTTAGTAACTCTGTTTTGGATTCCTTATATTCTTTTGTCAATAAGATATCATTCATATAAATCCGTTATGATGACCCTCGCTGCGGTTGTATTGGGTTGGGGTCTTGTCTCATTTTATTTGATTCCAGTTATCCTGGAAAAAAAATTAGTTTCTCTTGAAAGTATGAAGTCAGTATCAGGAGGAATTTTTGAAAATTTAATCAAGCCTCAGCAGACTCCAAAGTGGAAAACTATTAGATATATTTTTAAAATTTATGTCATAAATTTAACTATATTTACCATCATAGCATTGATTGCATCCTATAAAAAGAGAAGAGAGGTCGAGGAAATTTTCTACTGGTTAACATTTTCTATAATTGTCGTATTTTTAACAACCTACTGGTCCCAACCATTGTGGGCAAGGTTTGAAACTCTACAAATGGTACAGTTTCCTTGGAGATTATTCGGATTATTATCCTTCGGAGTCTCTGCTATGTTAGCGATCGCTGTTGCCAGAATTGTAAAGTTTTCATGGAAAAGTAGAATCGTTCTGTTATTAGTTGGTTTGATTTTTATCTACAATATTAGGAATGCCATAATAATGATTACAGGTGCTTCAACTTTAAATAATCCTGGTCGGTATGGTAATGCAACAAAATACAATGGGTTTAATAAAAAAGAAGTAGTTTACAATGCTGTCTATCAACCTTATGAAGGTAAACTAAGGGATGTCCCTGAATATCGGCCTTTACTCCCCAGTGGCGAGTATCCTCCTGCACCAGAAATTGGACAACCTCCAGTTTCAGTGATTGATGGCAAGGCCCAAGTTGAGATTGAGCGATGGGGAAGCTACAAGCGTACCCTCAAGATAGAAGCACAAGAACCTTCTACTATCAGGCTGAGAACCTATTATTATCCAGCATGGCATCTCTATGTTGATGGGCAGGAAAGTTCTATCCTGGTGGCTGATGATGGAACAATTAAAGCTGAATTAGAGCCTGGCATTCATACAGTTGAATTAAGCTATCAATGGACAAAAGCTTTTACGTTAGGTGTATTGTTTAGCATTTTAAGTTCTATTACTATGATAATATTTTGGTGTTTTCAAACTTTTGATCGAGAGACTAAAACCCTCCCAAAAAATCAATCATAATCTAGTTCAGAATTAAGTATCGTAGGATTGGCTTCCATCTGAATTTTTGGTATTATATCTTTTCTATATTTAACTTACGGGGTGACAAACAAGTTGAAAGTTTTGCTTGTCACCCCGTCAGATTTTTAACTTTGATGCTTTTTTCTGAAACTATCTTGAGACCTTAGTGGACCGACACATCTAACCCGCAGCGAGTGATTTTAGCCGTCTAACACACCCTACAATAATGAACTACAATAATGAACTATTTTAGCTGTGTCACAGCAGTAGGATATAAACCTAAGTTTTCACCATAGCAATTCTCATACTGGTGAGGTACAAAGTTCTGGGTTTTAGGGAACAGGGAACAGGGAACAGAAGAAAAATAACCGTACCTAACTAACCTGAAAAACGCTATATTAACTATTAACTATTAGCTATTATCTGAACAAGATTTTTCATAATGAATTGTTTTTTCAACTGTTTGTATTTCATTAGGAGGTACAGTTCTTTCATCCATAAAGTAAATAACAAAACTATCTAATTGTTTTTGACCTGGATGAGTAGAATTCCATTGACGACAAAGGTAAGCTGCATAATGAGGATATAATTGTTTTCCCACCGCGCGATTAAGAGTAATCAAATAAACTCGCCATTGAATTGTATTATAAAGTTCTTGACGCTGTTTAATAGTTGGTTTATCCCAAGTAATTGGTTTATCTTCTGCTAAAACATTAACGGTACTTCCATCTTTTAATTTACCTTCAATAACGTGCCAACCATCATCTTTAGGTGGCGAAGGAGCAAAAATACTCCATATTTGATCTAAACGAGTCATGTAACCAATAGGATGAATATATTGAAGAGTTCGTCTATTTAGTAGTTTATGACTAGCTGTAATCCAATCATTTTTTTGCTCTTTACGCCAAAGATAAGTTTGTTTGACAAAACCTTGAAAATTCCACATAGTAGTAAGTAGAAGTAAAGTAATCGTAATAAAGTTGAAAATTAATGAAGGGGAAACTTCAATTGGTCGAAATTTTAAAGGTGCAGTAAACTTGCCGGCAAACTGACGATTAGAAGCAATTTTTTCATAAAATTTAGTACCTAAAGACTTTAAAGGTTGCCACTTTAAGATAGGTACAATAAAACGAAATAAAGGAGATAGACTCACTACATAAATTATTCCTTCCCATTTAAAATAACGATTTTTTTGCCAATCTTCTACGACCCAAGAATTTTCGGCTAACATATCCTCATAAATAGATGGATAATCTTGTGCCATTAATACAGGGGTTTTCGGCAAAATTAAGAAGGTACGCAATAAATAAACTACTTTTTTACAAAAACCACAACCAGCATCGTAATAAATGGTTAATCCTTGACGTTGTTGATTTTCTATTTTTTGTTCTGCTTTATCCCAAATTACACTAGGTATTAATGCTAACCAATTACAGATACTTAGATAACTTAAAATTCCTAGGTTAAAACATAGTTCAAAACCAATATGTAATAAGACAAAAGAAACAATTGCTATACAGCGAAATAAAGTATTCCGAAAAGGGATAAATATGATTAACGGACCAACCCACTCAAAAATAAGTGCAGAAATAGTCAGTAATTTTAAAATTTGTTCGGGAAAACTCAATAAAAATTGAGCAAATGCTGTTGAATATTGGTCAAAACTTAATGAGTAATAAACTGCATCTCCATCCGGCCACCAAATGTCACTTTTGGTTTTAAAAGCTGCCGACCAAATATAGATATAACAAAGTTGAATTAAAAAAGCTAAAGTTGCTCCACTACATACTCTTTTCGGTAAAGGATTACTGGAAGAATTAAGGGCACTATCTACTGAATAACAAGCACCTAATGGTAAAAACATCGACCAAAAAAGTATAGCCCGCAAAACATGATCTGCCGCAAAAATTAATGCTGGATTACGATTATTTAGAGAGATAATTAATGCCCAACTGGCAATAGTTGCCAGTCTAGTACGATAACCCAATAACATAGCTAAAGCAAAGAATATAGCTACGGCAAATATTAATCCTTGTATGAAGGGATGACCACTAATTAAATTAATTGACCAATACCAAGGATTAAGCAGATCAATTAGAGCAGAACGTGGTAAAACTCCATTATCAGTATAATGAGCATTTAAAGCTCTAGCACGAATAATTATATCTGCCAGAGTCATTAACGCTAACCCAATTCTAAATACGGCAAGCGATCGTAAATCTAAACCGATAATTTCATCTAATTTTGAAAGAGAAAAAATTTTGGGCTTGGTCATAATTTACCTAATTATTAATTATGGGCTATTAAGTGATAAATTATCAATAAATCTTGGAAAAGACAGATTAGCAGAAGTACCTGTTTTTTATGCTGATTTTTGACGCCAAAGTCGCCAAACTGTTGTTACATAATGACGTCCCTTATCTAAATAATCTAACAAATTAATCCCTGTTTTACTTTCTCCTGTAGTGCGAGGCACACAAACATAAGGTACTTCTACCAAATGATAACCTAAACGAAAAGCACGACATAATAAATCAATACAATATTCTCCATAATCACCCTTTAAAGGAATTTTACTTAACACCTCGCTTCGTGCTGCAATAAAACCACTGGTATAATCATGTACTTGGTGGCCAAGAAATAACATCGCATAATTATTGATAATCCAGCTTAATAAACGAGCCATTATACCATGAGCCATATCTTTTCCACCCTTGACCCAACGAGAGCCTACCACCACATCTGCATCCCCCTTTCTAATTGGTTTGACTAACTTAGGTACATCTTCTGGTGGCATGGACAAATCACAATCCATCCAGGTAATAATTTTAGCATCATAAATAGCAATCGCCTCATTTATCCCTCTTTGAATTGCCGAAGTTAAACCTTTTTCGTCAATACGTCTAATTAATTTTACACCAGATTTAAAACCTTTGTCTTGAGGAGAAAGGGGGTAATTCTTGGCAATTTCTTCGACTATTTTCCAGGTACCATCTGGAGAATTATCATCTACGACTAAAATTAGATAAGGATTAGGCACACTGGCCATCAAAGCTTCAATTAAAGGACGAATATTGTCTTTTTCATTGAAAGTAGGTAAAACAGTGCAAACTAATTGATTGGACATAATTATTTTTGGTGAATTTTTTCCTATGTTGAAAAACTTAATTACTCTAACATTATGATTAACTTACTTCAACAATTTCTCCTTGATAAATAGGATATTTACCATAAGTTCCTAAATTATTTAACTTCACCTGAAATAATTGATTATTTTGACTAAATTGAAGTTTTTCAGCGGCTTCTGTTAATGGACGACAGACACGATGAGGATAACAAATGTAAATAAATTTATCTAAACTTTCTTGTAATAATGCTTGAGATAAATTTAACAAATCCTTGCTATCTTCAGCACGAAATAATAAAGTTTTTTGGGGTAAAGAAAACTCTAAGGCTTGGGCTGCGTGTTGATGAGAAACAGCAACCACAGGATCGGTATTTTTAGCTAAAAATTGGATGGCTGGCTCAATGTCTTTACTGTTTTTATTTATGTAAATTGTTCCTAAATATAGGTTTTTATATATGCCTAAACCCACAAAAGCAAAAACAGTAAATAAAGCAATATAATAGAATGTAGTTGATGGTAAATCTTGAAAATATTGTAATTGTTCAATAACCATCAAAGAAATAATTGGGAGCAGGATTAATAAATATCTTGGTCCCCATTGTTTTCCCCCAACTGTAAATTCATCAGGTGCTATATCAACCAAAAGAGATACTCCTAGCACAAAAAATAAACATATTAAATAACTAATGGTTATGTGATTATTCACTTCAACACTTAATTTTCCCATAAAGTAAAACCATAATATTGTTCCTATCAGAGGAATAAACCATTGTTTAATTTGATTTTTTAGTTGTCTGACACCTCCTTTTATGAATTGAAATGCTGTTATTATTAGACCTAGGAATACAAGGGCAATAATCATTAAATTCAAATTAAATACATCAGGAGAATTTTCTATGCCAAATAATAGAAGATAAAAGACAGGAAAAATGGTTAGAGGAAAATATTCTATCAAAGACTTAGTTAAAATTTGAATGATTATTTTAAATTCTTCAATTCTTCTTGATAGGGAAAATTCTTCCAGCACTAACAGAGAATGAAGACCTAAAAAATATCCATAAATAATTTTGTTAACTACTAAAAAAGCACCGACAACCAAAAACATACTGATTAAGTATAAAATTGGTACTTGCAAATTTAGATAGAGATCGTTCCAGTTAAAATTATTAGTATTTGCTAAAAATTCTAGTAAATTATTTTGATAAAATGCTTGTAAAATAACAACTATTGTTAAAGCACCAACCATAGCGAAAAATTCCGATCTAACCCAAACCGATAATCCGACTAAACATCCAGTGATAATCACATTAAATATAGACATTTGAGGGATAAAGAAAAAACTCATTCCGGCAAAACAAAGTGCAATAGCTAATGTATGCTCCCAATACATGGCACTATATAAAGTTAGATTTGAAGCAAAAATTAGAGCAATTAATCCCAGACTTGTATGAAAAATACTAAAGTTAAAAGATTGACAAATCAAATTAAAAGTTATCCAAACAGTCCAGGTAGAAACTACAGGAATCAGATATAATCCTCTATAACCAAAAAGTTTATAGAAAGGTGCAGTAATTAAAGAAAAAGTAAAAGGGAAAGAGATATAGTAGCGATTATTCAAGTAAAAAACAAACGGTTTCTCATAGGGATAAAGACCTTGACTGCAAAGTTTTTGCACCCATTTTTGCTCAGATGGAATTAAGTCAAAACGCAACTTACCACTACTTAATTGTTTTGCTAATAAAGCTTTAAGTCCAGAATCACCATTAAAAAATGTACCATAAGGAACTTGAGAAAATAAATACAAGGAATAAATAATTCCTGCTAATATTATTAGCCAAGATAATTGTTCTTTGAGAATGCTCATAAATTGGTAATCCATTTATATATAGATTGAAGAATATTTTAGCGATCGTTGAGCAGGAATAGGAAAGAAGTAAGGAGGAAAAAAACCTAACACCTACCACCTAACACCTATCGATCTAATTAGGCAAAAATTGTTTTTAATGATTTGACAACTGTTTGTATTTGTTGATTACTTAAAGCTAAACCACTAGGAAGATAAAATCCACGTCTTGCTATGTTTTCAGCTACGGGGCAAGATTCCTGCTTAAATAATCCCATTTTTTGGAATACTGGTTGTTCGTGCATACACCAAAAAAAAGGACGAGTACCTATTTTTTGTTCACGCAATCTTTTCATTGCTTCTTTGGCATCAAAAGGAACAGAATCTTTGATTACAACGCCATAAACCCAATAAATATTATCGGCATATTCTGTTTTTGTCAGAGGTAATTCTAATTCAGAAACATCTGCTAAAAGCTCAGTATAAAGTTTACCCATATTTCGCTTACGCTGGATAAATTCATCTAACCTTTCTAACTGTGCTAAACCTAACGCTGCTTGTAAATTTGTCATGCGTAAATTCCAACCTAATTCTTCATGAATAAAACGTTGTTGGGGTTGAAAACAAAGATTTCTTAAAGAGCGACATTTTTCAGCTAATATTTCATCATCAGTAACAATCATTCCTCCTTCACCAGTGGTAACGTGTTTATTAGGATAAAAACTAAAGGTACTCAATTCTCCAAAGCTGCCACAAGGTTTATCAAAATAAGTTTGTCCGTGCATTTCTGCTGCATCTTCAATAATTTTTAAGCCATATTTTGTGGCTATTTCTAATACTGGATTCATCTCTACTGGTAATCCATAAATATGAACTACCATAATAGCTTTAGTTTTCGGAGTAATTTTGGTTTCCAATTGCTGAATATCAATATTCCAAGTAGTAGAATCACAATCTACTACAACAGGAATTGCACCTGCTCTAACAATTGCCGCGGCACAAGAAATAATAGTAAAAGTAGGTAGAATAACCTCATCTCCTTCGCCAATACCTAAAGCACAAATTGCTGCATCAATTGCCATTGAACCATTGCAAACAGCAATACCATATTTTCTACCTACACGATTAGCAAAAGCTTGTTCAAATTGTTTAACAAAAATGCCTTCAGAAGAAATCCAACCAGTATCAATACATTCATTCAAATATTGTTTTTCTTTGCCATTTAGTAGAGGTTCATTTACAGGAATAAATTCTGTCATTTT
>CAJICP010000380.1_pt1 | contig 12545 bp, 7 predicted proteins | sample 9199641 | NCBI WGS metagenome assembly CAJICP01 (sample SAMEA7708340, study PRJEB35096) | sediment metagenome | biome: marine neritic benthic zone biome [ENVO:01000025]; feature: sediment [ENVO:00002007]; material: shallow marine sediment [ENVO:03000034] sea grass bed [ENVO_01000059] ... | reverse complement strand
GGCTGGGTGCATCGGCGACCCCTCTGGGAAAGCCATCGGCAGGAGAGCAGTTTCAGTTCCTGAATTATCCGCTTCTTTGAGGTAGCTACGCAAAGCATTTTTATCTGTAGTATTCTGTTGACCATTATGAGTTCTAATCCGATCGAGAAGATTAATACTGTCTTGGGAAGCATTCAACACGTCATACATCTGCTTTAGTTCCCCAATACATTCAATTTCTGGAATCCCACGGTTAATTGCTTCCATCCAACCAGCCAGAGCTTCTGGACGTAGACGACAGTGGACATTAAATTTCTGATACCGAACTGCCTTCAAGGCGCGGGTTGCTACTTCTGTAACTAAATTTAGAATATGTGGACCGCCAAATAATACGAAGCCATCGACTTTGCCTAAGCCACTAGCACTAGCATTCTTGGCCTCATCAGAGAATAAGTTATTAAGCTGCCGAATACCCTGATTGGCTGGAGCTTTGAATCCTAGAAGAATTAAACAGGAATTGAGGTAGGCTTCATAAAGGGCATCAAAGTGAACATAAGTTGCCAAGTCACGAGGAGTGGTAATGAAGCGCTTGAGATGACCATCCTGCTCAAATTTATCAAATCCCTTTAAGTTTGCAGCATCCTGAACGTCAAGAAATACATCCCATGTAGTGATATGGTTTAGCTCTTTGATTGCAGGTATAACTTTTTGGTCAATCTTTAAAGCACCATAGTCAATCAAACCTTCGGTAATATTAGCATGGTTGCCTTCAGGACCTGGAGTACCAATTAGTAAGAATTGAGAAAGATAAGGGCCAGATAAATCCCCCGGAGTAGCTCCTCGGAATAATGTTTGCTCAGTCAACTGACCAGCTTCTAATTGTCGTTGCCGTTTTTTCAAACCAGGTGCAGTTGGCATCCCATTTTGTAGCCACGGTAAAGCATTTAGGTGTTTGACCGCATCTTGAAAAAGTGGGTGATTAGCTCCTGACTGGAATTTACTAAAAGGAACATCTCGTAAAAGGGCAAGCCAATAGACTTCTGCCATCTCAAAGGTTAATTGGTCTGAACCTATCTCTGGGGCTGGAGCCATGGTAACGCTGTGGCTGTCGGGGCCGTGCATTTCAAAGGTTAAGCCTGCTGATGGACTTTCCCAACCACGGAGAGGATTATTTGGGTTTTTGGAGCTAATATCGACGGCTCTCCAAGTAATCTCGCCATTGGCTTCTGGGGTTTTACCAAGTTGTAGTTTACTGTCGCTGAAGAAATCTCCTGTGTGAGTTGCTACACGAAAGCGTTTGAATTGTTGGGGGTCTGCTACTCGACCTGTGTTATCGTGGGGTAATCCTTTGGTAAAAGAGCCGATAAAGCTTTGGTTTTTGAATTTTGCTTCATCGCTATTGGCTTTGTGATGGGCTCCTGAATTGGTGAGTCTGGTGGCTTGTAATCTTAGTATCTCTACCAGAAATTCGCGTAAGGTTTTGAGTCTGAAAAAACCTCCTAGGAAAAATTTTCGTACCAGGTTTGCTTTTTCTAACTTTTCTCTTTCTAGGAAATCATTGAGATAATTGTAATTACTCATGCTTTACCTCTCTATATAGATATAGGTAACTTCAAGGATACAATATCGATTTCAGATAATTTTACAGCGGATTCCATCTTGGTCAGGTACACCCATAGCGGGCAAGATGCCCGCACTGTAGGCATTTGATGGCTAATATTTATACTTCATATTCTGGGAATCTGCTGTAAATTATGATACAAATATTTACTTCATCAGAAAAAAAATAACTGTCTGGGGAAGAGAGGGTTGTACATTTATTCAGGATATGTAACTTGATAAAAATTCTATATAGCAGAAGGAAGTTGGTTGATTATTGATATTTGATTGTTTCTCCTGCGGAGTGCTACACTTGCCAGCTATTCCATGAGTCAAGAGTAGTAATGGCGACTGTTATACCTTGCTAGAATTTGCTATAATGAGAAAATTTAGAATTTTGTTTAATCTCTAAAATATAAAAATGATACTTGAAGAAATTTTTCCATTTAGGTTGGCCATAGACGCAACGGCGATCGCAGGTGCATCTTTGTGGTCTTTGGCCTTATATTGGGGTTTTTCCCCTCTGGGTGACTGGGTGACGTTGCAGCTTAACCGTTGGTTTAATTTCGCGGAAAGATCATTATATACGTCTGAGGAGGAATTTGAAAAGACGCGCAAAGCTAGAGAGTCTCAAAATGCTTTTTATGCTTCTATTTTTAGTATTGTGCCGTTTTTAATTGTAGGCAGTTTGTGCAATTGGGGTGTAGAATTTGGTTTAGGTAAAAGTTGGTCAATTAGTATTGGGATGATTGCTTGTGTAAGTTGTGGTGTTTATGAATTAGGAAGACGAGATAGTGAATCTTCTTAAAGAGCAGTTGTTATTTTAATTAGCTGAATTGTCAAGGGCTACATTATGATAAAAATAGACCAAAAGTTTCCTTTTTCTACTGATGTAGAAACGGCGATCGCTCTACAAAAAAAACTTCGCCATCAAGTAATAACTGAAGACCAATTTGGAACTATTAAATATGTGGCTGGTGTTGATGTTGGGTATAGTAATTCTAATAGCATTGCTCAAGCAGCAGTAGCAGTTTTAAATTTTCCAGAATTAGAATTAAAAGAACAAGCGATCGCTCAACGCTCTACTTCTTTTTCCTACATTCCTGGCTTATTATCTTTTCGAGAAATACCTGCTATTTTAGATGCTTTAGAAAAGCTAAATATTATTCCTGATTTGCTGCTTTGTGACGGTCAAGGTTTGATTCATCCCCGTAGATTTGGTTTGGCTTGTCATTTAGGAGTTTTAGTTAATATTCCTAGTATTGGTGTAGCTAAATCTCACTACATTGGGAAACATAATTCTGTTGGTTTAGAAAAAGGTAATTGGCAACCATTAACAGAGGAAGGAGAAGTCATTGGTGCTGTTGTTAGAACTCGTACTGGAGTTCAACCAATTTATGTTTCAATTGGTCATAAAATTAGCTTAACAACTGCCATAGATTATGTGTTGAAATGTACTCCCAAGTATCGGTTGCCAGAAACAACTCGTTGGGCGGATAAATTAGCTTCTAATACTTTGATTGAGTAAACCAGAAAGTTATCAAGTAGAAATTTAGTTAACTGCACAGTAGGGGAGATAAAGTTACTTTTCCTAAATATAAACGTAATTTTATCAAAATAATATGGGTCTAAAACCCCGCCTTTTAAGGCGCAATATTTTTGGAGCGGAGTTCAAATCTCCGTTACAAAAATAACTTCTGACTTCTGACTTCTGACTTCTGACTTCGTTAACACCTGTTCATAGAACAAAACAAAAATGTTGATTAAAATAATTTTATTTACAAATTATTAATGACTTACTACACAGTTGAAGAATTACTATTAATGATTGATGAACCTAATGGTTCTAAATGTTTACAACTTTTAGAAGAAAATCGACAACTTTTTCAAATAGTTAGAGGTTCTACTAATAATCATCAAGGGTGGGTTGGTGGATATATCGATCATATTCAAGAAATTATGAATATTGCCTACAGTCTTTACGATCATTTGAACGGACTGCGAACTTTGCCTTTTTCTCGCTCAGATGTTCTATTAGTAACATTTTTACATGATTTAGAAAAACCCTGGAGTTTTGAACAAGAAAATTCAGGGAAATGGGTGCGAGTTGAGTCCATGAGAACAAAAGAAGCACAACAAAATTTTCGGAAAATGAAGTTACAAGAGTATGGAATTGAATTAACTTCTGAACAAGAAAATGGCATTAAATATATTGAAGGAGAACATAAAGACTATACAAATAAGCGGCGAGTAATGAGTCCTTTAGCAGCATTTTGTCATTTGGCAGATGTGACTAGCGCAAGGCTTTGGTACGATCATCCTATGGCAAATAATGACCCTTGGCAAGGGGCAAAGCGGATTAGGAAATAACTTCTTAACGAAGTCAGCAAGTCTGCAAGTCTGCAAGTCAGAAGTTATTTTTGTAACGGAGATTTGAGCTGGGCTCCAAAAATATTGCGCCTTAAAAGGCGGGGTTTTAGACCCATATTATTTTGATAATAGGGATAAAAAATAATGCTAAAAACTGTAAGTACAATGTTAATTAATTTGTAAAATCTAAAGCAGATGGTACTAATTTTCAGCTACACAAAAGAGTTATTAATGAAGTGCAAACTAGGAAAAATAATTAATAAATATATAGTTTTTATTTGCAATATAATTAACTCTTGAATCCAGCTATTTCAACCTAATTTCCTATTCTATTTTGCTTGTTTAAGAGTTCCCTAAAATTCAAAAATCATGTACCTCATATCTTTGAGAAATGCTATATCATCAAATTTTGTTTTATACCTAAATATTATAAGTTTACTGTGGAACTAAAATATGCTCTTGTTCACGAATGGTTAACGCCTAAAGCAACTGGGGGTTCTGAACTGGTTGTTAAAGAAATTCTCAAGCATATTAATGCTGATTTATATGCTTTAATTGATTTCGAGTCTAGCAACCCAGAAAGTTATCTTTATCAACGCACAATAGGCAAAACATTTTTACAAAATTTGCCTTTTGCCCGCAACGGAGTACAGAAATATTTACCTCTATTGCCAATAGCAATTGAACAATTTGACCTGGGAGAATATGATGTAATTCTCTCCTCTTCTCACGCAGTTGCAAAAGCTGTTCTTACTACACCTTATCAACTGCATATTTGTTATTGTCATACTCCCATGCGTTATGCTTGGGATTTAACTTTTGATTATCTAAATAGTAGTAAAGTTGGTAAAGGTATCCCTGGTATTTTCACCAGATATCTTTTACATAGACTACGGGAATGGGATGTAATTTCTGCTAACCGAGTAGACTATTTTATTGCTAATTCTCAACATACAGCCAGAAGAATTTGGCGTTGTTATAGACGTAAAGCCGAGGTCATTTATCCGCCAGTAGATGTTGAAAAGTTTCCTTTTAAAAGTCAGAAACAAGACTTTTATCTCACAGTTTGTAGATTAGTTAGCTACAAAAAAATATCTTTAATTGTCAAAGCTTTTAATCAGTTAGGGCGAGAATTAATAGTTATTGGCACTGGTGGGGAATTAAATGAATTACGTCATCTTGCTCAACCTAATGTCAAAATTATGGGTTGGCAACCTAAAGAAATAGTCACCCAATATATGTCAGAAGCAAAAGGTTTTATTTATGCTGCTTGTGAAGATTTTGGCATGGCTTTAGTAGAGGCACAAGCTTGCGGTACACCAGTTATTGCTTATGGTTTTGGTGGGGCAACAGAAACGGTGAAAGATGTGAGAAAATATTCAGATTCAGCAACAGGTTTATTGTTTTCTGAACAAACAGAACAAGCCTTAATAGAAGCAGTAGAAAAATTTGAAAATTACCAAGAATATTTTCAGTCAGAAATCATCAAAAATCACGCCTCTAAATTTTCTCAAACAGTATTTCAAAAGCATTACTTAAATTTTGTGGAAAAGTGCTACACAGAATTTAAAACTGCTAGTCATTTTTCCCATGAATAAAATATTGTAGTTACTCAAGAATATGAGGCGTTGCTTATGTGCGGGATGAATTGTAGACTTGAAGAAAGAGGAAGTATAGAAAGTCAAAGATGGGATTTACTTGTTCCGCAAAGATTCATCCCTTGATTCAGCAACGTCAGCACTACTTATATTTGTCAAGTCAAGAAGTTTGGTTTATCTGTTGAAAAACCCCAGATTGATAATATTTTCCCCATAAACCAGACTTCTATAAAGCACTACTTATATTTGTCAAATCAAGAAGTTTGGTTTATCTGTTGAAAACCCCAGATTGATAATATTTTCCCCATAAACCAGACTTCTATAAGTCACACAAAAAATTGAACTATAATAGAATAAAATTCACAAAAACTGACCATGACAACTATATTAAATTTAAAACCATTAATTACATTGACAAAAGAAGATTTTTATCAACTATGTCAAGTTAATCCAGACGTACCATTAGAACTTAGTCGTAATGGAGAATTGATTATTATCTCACCTGTAGGTGGAGAAAGTGGTAATCAAGAAGCTAATTTAATTGCTGATATTATCATTTGGAATCGAGAAACTCAGTTAGGATTTGTATTTAGCTCGTCAACAATATTTAATTTACCCGGTGGTGGTAGTCGCTCTCCTGATGTCTCATGGGTAAGACGAGAAAAATGGGAAGCTCTAAGTCCCGCTGAAAGGAAAAAATTTCCACCTATTTGTCCTGATTTTGTGATTGAATTACGCTCTCCTAGTGATAGATTAAAAGCTCTACAAGAAAAAATGAGAGAATATTTGGATTGTGGTTTAAGATTAGGATGGTTAATTAATCCTCAAGATAGCACCATAGAAATTTATCGTCCTCAACAAGCTGTAGAAATATTAACTTTACCCATATCTTTATCTGGAGAGGATGTTTTACCAGAATTTAATTTATTTATTGAATAAATTGATACTTGAAAAATAGTTGATAAATCTCTAATGGAACTGCTAAATATAATTGTCGCTCTGCCTCTTATTTCTCCAAAGCAATACGATAGTTAATAAATTGTCTAACTGCGATGTAAAACTCGGAAATTGTTGAAGCTGCCAGGATTGAAATGTTTATCCATTTATTATCTATAACTTGGTTTTGATACCATCTCTCACAACTTTTAATAATTTTAATAAAACTCTTAACAAAAGGAATTTTAGGCAAACCTAAACATTTGAACTTGGGACAAAAAAATCTGGTTAGCGTCAAGTGCGATTGACTGTAGGTTGGGTTGAGGAAACGAAACCCAACCTTCCTGCCATATAGGGCAATTTAAAAATATAACTTCCTATAAAGTAACGCCAAAAAAACCTTTGTTTATAGACTGTAGGTTGGGTTGAGGAAACGAAACCCAACCTTCCTGCCATATAGGGCAATTTAAAAATATAACTTCCTATAAAGTAACGCCAAAAAAACCTTTGTTTATAGTTGCACTTTAGCGCCCAAATATATCTCTTATATGATTAGTACAACTATAGCATCCATACTTAGTTCTTGATAATATTGATTCATAAACTTGTGCTTACTTTTTGAGATTGCAATAGAATAAACAACTAATACCAATTTACGAAATATTGGCTACAGTAGATTTCAGGTGGACAAATGTTGATTTATTAATATCAATAGTAAATAAGGGTGATATTTGCCCACCAGACTAATTCTCTCGAAACCCAACAGATACATATTTTTGTTGGGTTGCGAGATCCGCTTAAGCCAACCTACAATATAATAATTAATTATTCAACTATGATATTAGCAATTAATCAGAACCATGCCAGTGCAAAACAAAGCAGAATTTAATCAACTATCATTAGAACAACATCTAAAAAATTACTTTGGTTATGACTCATTTCGCCCTGGGCAAAAACAAATTATTGAAACAGCACTTCAACAGAAAGATATGTTAATTGTTATGCCAACTGGTGGAGGTAAATCTTTATGTTTCCAACTGCCAGCATTACTCAAACCAGGATTAACAATAGTAGTATCTCCCCTCATTTCTTTAATGCAAGACCAAGTAGAATCTTTACAAGATAATGGTATTGCTGCCACATTTTTAAATAGTAGTTTGGGAGCGACAGAAACTCGAAAACGAGAAACAGATATTATGCAGGGGAAAATTAAACTTTTATATGTGGCTCCAGAGAGATTATTATCAGAGAGATTTTTACCATTTTTAGAGTTAATTAATGCTCAACAAGGTATCTCGACTTTTGCCATAGATGAAGCTCATTGTGTATCAGAATGGGGTCACGACTTTCGCCCAGAATATCGAAAGTTGCAAATCCTAAGAGAAACTTATTCAGATGTACCAATGATGGCTTTAACTGCCACAGCCACAAAACGAGTTAGAGCAGATATTATTGCTCAATTAAATTTACAACAACCATTAATTCATATCGCCAGTTTTTTCCGTTCAAATTTATATTATGAAGTGCGTAAAAAAACTAATGCTAAAAATACTTTTGCTGAAACATTGCAAATAATTAGAGATACTGGTGGGTCGGGAATAGTCTATTGTAACAGTCGAAAACGGGTTGATGAAATTGCTTATAAATTGCAGCAAAATCATATATCTGCTTTGCCTTATCATGCTGGAATGAGTGATGAGGAAAGAACAGTTAATCAAACCAGATTTATTCGAGATGATGTTGATGTAATAGTCGCAACTGTGGCTTTTGGCATGGGTATTGATAAGCCAGATGTAAAATCTGTGATTCATTATGATTTGCCTAAAAATATAGAAGGTTATTATCAGGAAACTGGTAGGGCAGGTCGAGATGGGGAACCTGCGAAATGTACTCTATTTTTTAGTTATGGTGATAAGAAAAATATTGAATATTTAATCGGTCAAAAGCTTGATGAACAAGAACAAAGAATTGGGGAACAACAGTTAAGAAGAATTATTAATTATGCTGAGGCTAACGAATGTCGCCACCGAATTTTGTTAGGCTATTTTGGCGAAGATTTTCCGGGAAATTGTGGTAATTGTGATAATTGTAAATATCCCCAGCCAATAGAAGATTGGACGATTGAGGCAATGAAGTTTTTGTCTTGTGTGGCGAGAACTAAAGAAAGGTTTGGCATGACTCATATTATTGATGTTTTAAGAGGTTCTAAAAGTCAGAAAGTTTTGGATAAAAAACATGACAAACTTTCTACTTATGGCATTGGTAAAGATAGGAGTGTTGATGAATGGAAAAATTTAGCAAGGTCTCTTTTACATCAAAGTTTAATGGATGAAACAACTGATGGTTATTCGGTGTTGAAACTTAATCAAAATAGTTGGGAGGTAATGGGGCGAAAGAGAAAGGTAGAAATTGCTGTAGAAGAGAAACGTAAAATTGAGAAAACTACTACTTCTTTAGCAGCAGATGAACAAAGATTATTTGAAGAGTTGCGGGGTTTGCGGAAAAGAATTGCTGATGCACAAATGGTAGCGCCTTATGTCGTATTTCCAGATAAAACATTACAAAATCTGGCACAGCAACGCCCGCAAACTTTGGATGAATTTATGAATATTTCTGGGGTAGGTAGTAGGAAGCTAAATAAGTATGGCAAGCAGTTTATTCAGGTGATTAGAAATTATTGTGCAGAGTATGGTTTGCTTAGTAAGTCGGAACCTGTTCGGGAGTTAGCAAAAGTTGTTAATAATGTTCCTTCTTTAACTCAAATTCAAACACTAGAGTTGCATAAAAAGGGATTAAGTATTGATGCTATTGCTAATGAAAGGGGAATTAAATCTAGCACTGTTGCTAGTCATTTAGCTGAGTTGATAGAAAAAGAACAACCAGTAGATATTGATAGGTTAGTAAAACCAGAAATTCAGAAAGAAATTATTGCAGCAATAGAAGAGGTGGGGGATGGCTCTTTGACACCTATTTATGAATATTTGCAAGAGCGTTATAGTTATGATAAAATTAAATTAGTTAGGGCATTTTGGCGAAACGATCGGTTAGATTTTTAGTGGAAAAGGCTAGTGGAAAAGGCGTCTCGCCTGTTATGCTGGATATAACTCAATAGGGTTCATTTAGAGCCAAAAACCTTAAATTGTGTAGGTTGGGATGATATTATAACCAATTACCAACGATAATAAATGATGACCAATGATAGGGTATATTGTAATCTGAATTTGGTTCTATTTCTCCCTTAATAAACCTAATTTGAACTTGACGTAGTGCTTCAGCTTTTCTCAGTTGTGAACTACCAGACTGTAATAATTGCTGATAAAACTGTTTCATTAATTCGGCTGTAGACGCATCATTAACCCTCCACAAACTCCCTAAAACACTGCGAGCGCCAGCCCGAATGGAAACCCCAGCTAAACCTAATGCTGCTCGTGTGTCTCCCACTGCCGTCTGACAAGCACTTAAAATTAATAATTCTATGGCTCGATCTGAGCGCTTCACATTTTCACTCTGGAGCAGTCGATCTAAATCTCGAACATTAATACGTTCATCCCATCCTAAAATAAAGGTATCATCTGGATTAGAGCTAAACTGTCCATGAGTCGCAATATGGACGATACTAAAAGGCTCAGAATTAATCTTGTTTTGAATGTTAATTTTCGTGAATTTTTCATCTGCTAATTGCTCGGATTGTGGTACAGTTTTCTCAATTGCCTCTAGTTCCTCTCCAACATTAGGTAGGCGACCATAGCCTTCCACTGTATAACTCGGTGCTTGTCGATCTGTTCCAGCAGTTAATACTCGTACCTGCTCTTTTAATAAGGGATTAGGATCGACCAATTGTAAACCGGGAGCCACGGCGATCGCGTATCGTTCAACCAAATACCGCTCCCGAAGGCTATCATACAATACCGACATGGGGATATTTCTGAGTAGTCCATCCAAGACAAAAACTAGGGTTTTGATTTGGCTTGTGTCGTGTTCTAAGTCAGCTTCCAAATCTGCTTCAAAAGGTTTGATTAACCACTGATAAAGTTGATTAGCATTTGACTGGACGCTAATTTCTTCTTGACTTACAATGTAAACCATAAGCAGCAATAGGTTTTTCTTAAATCCCGTTTTAAAGTCGCTGTCACTCACCGCAGAATAGCGAAAATTATCAACACCAGGCAACTTAACAATAACACTTAATTGATTTTCCAACAAGATTGGATAAATAATAGCTGCATTTTCATCAACTTCATCAATATTAATATCCTCAGCATTGACACAAGCATTTTGGAAAAAATTATCTAATTCTGCCAGTTGTAAGGATTCAATCACCTCCTGAGCAGCTTTAATATTTGCCAAACTGGGTTGAGTTGAGCCTGTTTCCGGTTGCAATAGCAATGCTACTAATTTTCTATATAAAGGTTCAACGCTAGCGCGAAAGTCGAACTGAATATCTCGATTTAAGGCCACCAAATTTCGTCGTAAAACTTGCAGGGTATTAAAAGCAGATCTGTAAGCCAAGAGTGCTTCTGGAGAGTTGCCTTGCTGAATAAAAATATCTCCCAACTGCTCTTGGAGTTGATAAGCAACATCCGAGGCTGAAACTTTTTGCGCGATCGCCAAGGCTTGATTTGTCAATTTGAGTGCTTTTTCCAGTTGTCCATTGTGTTGATGCAATTTTCCTTGAATTCCAATTCCATAAGCTTCTAAACGAGAATTATTAATAATTTTTGCTGGCTGAATTGCCTGATTTAGTAGTTCGTTAGCTGGAGTCAATTCGGCAAAATTAGTCTGAAGTTGAGCTAAAGTTGATTGAGAATCTCTTTTATCAAAATTGATGATAATTTCTGCTAATTTAATTGTTGCTTGAATTGAGTCAGGAGTAGGATTAATTTGATTTAACTTTTGCATAATTTGGGGTAAATTATTAATCTGAAATTGCACATAAGGTAGCAGCCAATCATCATGATTTTCTTGAGACCACTGCCTGAATTGGAGCTGTAGACTGAGATGATTAATTGTTGCCTGAATTTGAACTAATTCTTCGCCAGAAATAGTTGCAGCTTGCTGATAATTAGATAAGCCTTGTTCCACTAGATATTGAAGTGCTTCTTCCTCTTTTATTCTTCTGGGATTAATATTAGCAATAAGTTTGGCTTGAGAAAGGATATTATTTCCTAAATTGAGCAGCAATTGACCTTCAGCATTTTGAGAATCTACAAAAGGAAAACTAGCTTCTAAAACTTTTTGAGATAGCTCCAATTTGCCGATCGCCCGCAGCCCATTTCCTAAGCTTTGTAACCCCTGAAAATTTAGGCTAGTATTTGATGTTTGAAACTTCTGTAGAACATTGTCTAGGTCCCTCGCAGTGAAGCGGTCGCATTCTAAATCATTGCCAAATGCTTGTAGAGCAGTATTACAGGAACGTCGATAAAAACCCAAACTTGTTAAGGCTTGAGCTTGATTAATTTGAGTACCAATTACTCCAATTTTATTGTTATTTTGGCGATAAATAATTTCTGCTTCTTCCCAAATTTCTAATGCTGCTTCTGCCCTTCCTTGCTGTAATAATTGAATTCCTTGCTGAACTAAGTTAGCAGGGGAAGATTCGGCGATAACGGGAGATAAAACATTTATTCCGAGGCTGAGACAAAAACTAAATAGGGCAATGGCAAGCAATTTTATTCCCTTCATATTCAGTCTATTGCTATTACGAATTAATTGATAATTTTTTTTGAGAATATTTTTCATCTCAGGGTCTTTGTTAATTTTGGTGTTATACCATAATAATTGATAATTAGAGAGAGTTTTCATTATCCATTGTTCATTATTCATTATCAATTAATGAAATAAACCCCACATCATGTAATCTCCTCAAAAAGAAAAAGGCGTAGTAGACACAGAAAAATAAAACCCCTCCTCCTGAGCCGTCTCGTCTCTAGAATTAACATCAACCAAAGGAATCCCATAATCCAACCGCAGATTAATTCTCTCCCCCAAATTAACCTGTAATCCCACCCCCACTGAAGCCAAAGCATTCGTTCCTTGCACATCTTCACCATCACTATTCCACGC
>CAJICP010000113.1_pt1 | contig 12614 bp, 11 predicted proteins | sample 9199641 | NCBI WGS metagenome assembly CAJICP01 (sample SAMEA7708340, study PRJEB35096) | sediment metagenome | biome: marine neritic benthic zone biome [ENVO:01000025]; feature: sediment [ENVO:00002007]; material: shallow marine sediment [ENVO:03000034] sea grass bed [ENVO_01000059] ... | reverse complement strand
GCAGTGGTTTAGCCACACTGACGCGCTTAAGTTTTTCTAGCCGCTGGACTTACTGGAGCGGGATTTCTCCTTACTAGGACGATTCGGACCGCAGATTTTTTCCTACTTGCTTGTTCAATAATAACACAAAAACTAGAGATTTTTAAGGCGATTAAAATCCCCGTTCGTTTTTCATCCACGCACTAAAGTGAGGTGGCTTTCAAACTCTAGAACTTCTTTCGTAAAGATATAGCTTTTTTCAGTAACCTGCCCTGAAAGCACAGGAAAGGGAAACAAAAAACCTGACGGCTGATAGCTGAGTGCTAATCCTAATAATATTACCGCGTAAAGACGAGAAAAAGTCTCTACGGGGTAAAAGGTATTATTTGAAACATTAGAGTCGATTGTCAAAAAACCATCAAATCAGTTATTCTAGATAACTGCACAAAACAGTTAAACTGTCAATTGTTTTCGCTTAAGTAAGTTATCTAGAAATGAATTTTGGTGGTCCCACTTTACAATATAAGACTCTTTTTCTAAGTCTTGAATTTCATTGACAGACACCAATGTTGAGTCAGTCGAACGCACTACCATTTCTCCATTCAAAAGTGCTTTTCGCCATTGTTTTCCTGTCTTCCAAGCCGAATATTTTACCCCACTCCAACGAGGGTTAACTGGGTATCCTGCAAATCCAGAACGCAGTGCCGGAATATAATCACTTTTGAGTTGAGTACGAACCAAGATTCCTTCTGTCAGTTTAACAACCTTGAGATTGTGATTCTCTTGCTTAAACATGGGACTCACCTCCTGCTTTAAATATACTTAACTATTCTTAACCTATCATAATACAGATATTACACAAGTCTAGACCTATAGTTAAATTCCACCTATATTAAATCAATTCAGCAAAGTAATCTGACTTTTTAGATATGGGGAGATGGGGATATGGGAAATCCCTCAAGGATAGGTTTTGAATAAAGGGTCAAATTATTAGACTAAAAATTAAATAATTTTTTAGATTCGTCAAGAAAAAATAGTGATATTATCATCTCTACCTGTCGATAATTTATCAGGTGTTTTAAAGGTTTTGGATTGAAAATTAGGCAGAGATATGATTAATCAAAAATGGATTCAAGATTGGGTTGGGGTACTTAGCACGAATACTACTCAACCCCTCTTCTCTATTATAAAGAAATTAAATTTAGCTATTCTACCATTGTACAAAGATTTTTTTTTGATTAAGTTTTTACAGAGGTGGGCAGGTAAATTTGTATACCTTTCACTAATATTTCTAGTTAGTTTAGGTTTGACTGCCGCAACTGTTAAATCTCCTAAGTCTCTGACTGTACAAATTCCGATTTTTGGTTTCCATGACATTATTGATTTACAGGATAAAGCTGATTTACCGCCATATCGCCGTTTGTCTGATATGGATTATACTAAACAGGATTTAGAAAAGGTTGTAGATTATTTAGTACAGAAAGATTACTGGTTTTTAACTTCTCAAGATTTGTTCGTATATTTCATTGATAAATCTGAACCTATACCCACTGAACATATAGGTCAAAAACCTGTAATGTTGACGTTTGATGATGGCTATCAGGGAGTACATAAAAATGGAATGCCAATCTTAGAACGTATGGAACAAAAATATGGTGAGAAGGTAAAGTTTGTGTTGTTTGTTAATCCTAAAACTCTGGGAATTGATAATGGCAAAGATTTACCACATCTCAGTTGTCAGGATTTAAGAGAAGGATATCAAAAAGATTTTTATGATATTCAATCCCACGGTTTTACTCATAAAAATTTGACTAAAATTAACTCAAAAGAATTAGATGTAGAACTCTATTTTGCCAAGTTGGCTTTGAGGAAATGTACTAATGATTTAGACAGGAATAAAATTGTGGCTGCTCATATTGCTTATCCCTTCGGTGCAATTAATAAAAGGGTGGAGAGAAAGTTACCTAAATATCATCTAACTGGATTTATTTATGATGATAATTTTCTGAAAGTAAATTATCTGAGAAATAAGTTCAGAATTTCTCGAATTACTGTTGGTAGTCGCACATCTCCTTATAAATTAATTAGGTTGGCGAGTCGAGCTTCTACACTGAAGAAAATTAGTAAGTCGAAAAAGATTTAGGATTGTGCTTTTTTCATAAGGTGGGTGGGGAATTAGAGATTTATTTGTATTATCTTTGAGTAAATTTTCAGAATAACTAGAGGTGATATTTAGACATGAGATTAAGCTGTAGCAAAGTCTGTATATTGTCGCATTGTGGGTTCGTGAAAAGCTAAAACAATATCTTCTTTGGGAACTCCTGTAGCCACAAAATCCTTAGCAATTCCATCTTCTGTCCAATCTTCCTCAATCCATAATTTCCCATTTATCAGCCGAATATAAACAGTCATTCCTGTAATTATTTCTCCATTTTGCCATCCTAAATTCATCCAAATATAGTGAGTATTTGACTTGTCAATAATCAGAAAAGTTTCAATATTCTTACCTGGATTTTTTTGGCATAGTTCGACATATTCAGTTAAAATTTGTTTAACAATTTTGGGGTATTCAGTTAATTTATCCATTGTTTATTTTATTCTTGTGGAGTTTGATTCTTTGACAAGTAGCTATGTAACTCATAATTAAACCCTAGTTAAGAAGCTCGACTTGCTGATTTATGCTCAGATTTTTCTCGGTCTTTATTCTTTGTATCCTTAGTATATCTTTCTATCAGAGTATTAAATACACTATCAGCAAAGCGATCGCTAAAGCCTACAAGAAAAGATAAAATAAGGATTACTTCAGTAGTTATTTTCTCTGATGTTAATAGGGATAAACCAGAAACAAGAATCAGATAAAAAGCAGAACCAAGCACAATTCCCTGTACTAATCGAGTAATAGTCCATTTAAGAACATTACCAAATTCATAAATTGGTTGGCGGTTGAAGCGATAAATCATTGCTGCAAAGCTACCTATAAAACTCCAGAAAACAACAGGCCAAGGAATATTTAGCAGTGGAAGTTTTAGCTTATCTAGAGGTTTTTCTCCAACTGTTAATAAAGGTCTATAAAGGAAGCCTCCAATAATCATTAAAGAAATAATAAACATAATGGCTATAGTAACTAAACGAGTAGTTACTGTAGCCTTTTCTAGATCGGAGCGTACTAATTGTTCAACCAAATAACGCCTTTTTTCAATGTCTATCATTATACCTATTGTGGCTTGTACTCCATCACTCAAAACATAAATATTCTCGTTATTTTTGTCATTGTCATTTGTAGCAGATGATTTCTCATTTTTCGAGTTTTTTATCAAGCTTTTTACTGCGTCAAGGGAGTTTCTGATTTCTTCAGAATTTCCATTTTTGAATTGATCAACTAAAGCCTGAACTATCGCTATATTATTCTGATTGTTTGATAACTCTCTTTCACTTTTCTGTTTCTCATTCAGTCGTTCTATATCAAATTTTTCCATCAATTTATTTAGCTTATCTACTAATTTGCTAATAACACTCAAATGTGTTTCTGCCTCTTCGCGAATTTCCTTATACCCAATTTTAGAAACCATATTTGCAACTAGCTCTTTGCTAGATGAAGCTGGATATAAAGCCAGAATAAATGAGTTGTTTAACTTTGATATTTTAAGATTTATCTCATCTGCTATACTTCCAAGTGATTGTAGCAAAATCTCATCTTCTTCAGCATTTTTGCCTACTTTAGATTCTATGTCTCTAATCTTTTTGAAATAGTTTTCTATAGAAATTAATTCCTCGCCTTGATTAATGTCATCTTTTTTCTTTTTTTTTATTAGTTGCCTAAAGGAAGCATTTCCGAAAAAAGACAGTGGAAATTTAACTTCCAATTCCTGTTCTATAGAATCTATTGATATTGAACGAGGTTGACGAATTTTATCTAATTCATCCATACTTTCTTTCACTGTTAAAAATTGAGTTGTTTTTCCTTTTATTTGTTCTATTTGAGTTAGGATACGTTTCGTATATTCTTCTTGAAAAAAGTCTTTGTTGGGTTTGCCTTTGGTGTTTACTTGTTTACTCTCAATGTTTTCTGGCAAGTCTATTCCTACTTTAGCTTTAGTTATAGGTATAAAATTTAGGCTTCCATAATCAAACCCAAAATTAGACCTAATGATATTTTTATTTCCTGAAAGAATAACTAGATCTTGACCTAAGTAATCACCTCTATCAACATTTATATTTATTTCCTCTTTATTTATATTTATTTTATCTTTCAAATCATCTATGTCTTTATTAGGTTCCATAACTTAATTACCTCAGTTTATGTTTATAATTTGTTTCAATATAATCAGGATTTATTCCATCAAATCAGTACATTCTCAATCTTTTTAATCTGGAAAAAAACGACTGATAGAACAAGAAAAATTTGGTAACAAAGGAGAAGTTATTTCATCTCCATCTAATAGAGTCGCCACTAAAATTAATCTGGCATTTTCTCGCCGATAAACTTCTACTTGTTTAGTGAAACGATTAACTATCCAATACTCTCTTACTCCCTCCACAGAATATAATTTTAATTTTGCTTCCTTGTCTCGACGCTCATTATTTTTGCCGGGAAATAATACCTCTATCACTAACTCAGGTGCATCTGTGAGATGACCCGCTTCATCTTCAATTTGAGATAGTCTTTCTTTGCTTATCCAAACAACATCTGGGCAAACATTATCTGACTCAGAAAAAATAATACCAGGACCAATAATAGCTTCTCCTAAATTATTAGATTCTGACCAAATATCAAGTTCTCGAAAAATTTTCCCACAAATTTGTTGGTGTCGGCGGTGAGGTGTTTTGGTCACAAATAATTCTCCATCAATAATTTCATATATATTTGATTCATTTTGGGGAAGTACCTCTAAATCGTAAATATTCCAACGTATTTTTTCTACTGTTTGATTCATAATAATTAAGGAATAAATTGATAATTGATAATTGATAATTAATCCCGCCTAGGTTTAAAACCTCTCCTTTTAGGGAGAAAAAAGAAATAAGATTTCCGCACTTGCTTCAATCCTCTGGCTATGCTTTACCCATAAGTCTTGAAACCATTTTATAATAGGAAGATAGGAGATGGGGAGCATTCAGGGTGCATCTCAATTTTGAATAAAGCCAAAAATTTATCACTTTTAAGGAACAGGCAATAGGGAACAGGGAATAGAAAAAAAAGTATTTTTGCAAATACGAGATGCACCCAGCATTCATTACAGAAAAGCCTCTAATTAAATACATTTACTCTTCTGAAAGATGTGGGTAATGGATAAGTTTTAACCAAAGGTAATTATTCATTATTCATGATCAATTATCCATTATCCATTATCAATTTCTTCTCCCAGCATATTTTCGTTTAATTTGTTTCACCAGCGCCACCAGCTCCCCACCTTTTTCCGGGTTTACCATGGCCACAAAATTAGCAAAACCCTGGATAGCCGCCATCACATCATCACCATTACCCCACCGTTTCCCTTGAGGCCCATCTTTTTCTATTTGATACAAAGTAGCCCGAAACCGCTTTAGCTCTTTCCGAGAAATAGTCGGAAATTCATTTACCACAACACCCGTAACCTCAAGCTGACTAGACTTGCGCCGAATAATTCTGGTCTTTTCCTCATTCAGAGTAAACCCTTCGTGACTAACAATAGACTCGGTGCGTCGGAAAATATTGCAAATATGTCGGAGACTATCTCCCGAAGCAGAAAAAGTCAGGTCATCAGCATAGCGAGTATAGACAAAACCAACTTCTGCTGCCATTTCAGTCAGACGTTTATCCAGACGACGACACATTATATTAGTAATGGCCGGGCTAGCAGGAGAACCTTGAGGTAAGTGGCGTTCGCGGAGCGTGGCGTCAGCCGTATCCCTCTGAGCTACATAATAAGTTTGTCCATCTAATTCAACTTCTGCCACATCAGACTCGGTGCAAAGGAGGGCGAAGATAGTAGCAGCAGCTTCAGAATAACCCAATGAAAAAAATAATCCTTTAACCCGCTTGTAAGAAATAGAGGGGAAAAAGTTTTTCAGGTCAAAATTAATAATCACATCCGCAGCGACATGAGGTTGGGCGTTAGTAACGATAGAATGTCCGGCGCGAAAACCGTGGGCTGCTTCATGGAGGGGAATATTGCAGAGAATATTGTCAAGTATCCAGGTTTGGGCGTTTTTCAGACGAGACATCGGGGCCGATATTTGCCTTTCTCCCCCTGTTTTTTTAGGAATTTTAAAACGGATGTAGTGGGAGATGGTGGAGGTAGGACGGGAAAATGCCAGAAACCGAAGTTCTCCCACTGTGATATTTATGGCAGTAGCTATTTCTTGGGCGGTATTGAGGATGGGGAGTTTGTGGGTTTGGAGGCGGGCGATATTTCCTTCAGTATTATTAAGTCCGCCAGATACGCCTTCCCCTAGATAAATAATGTCATTTTCTTTTTGTTGTTGCCAGGCTTCGGAACGTTCTTGTCTTTCTCGTTCCCGGCGTTGTTTAGTTTCTTGTTGTTTTTGGCGTGACTCAGTCAGTCGTTTTTTGTAGGCTTCTTGGCGCAGTTTCTTTTGGTTGAAAAGGCGGGCGTTTTCTTGGCGAAGTTGTCGGAGTTGTTGTTCGAGTTCCCCACGACGCTGAACTTCATTGGCAGGGTCTTGGGGTATTTCTTCACCTTCAGGCCAAAAGCCATAACGAATCATTTCTTCCAGGATAAATTCTTCGCGGCCTATTTCGCGGATGCGAGCATATAGTTCTTTGCGGGTGCTTGGGCGATCGGTCATTTTAAGTTAAAAGTCAAAAGTTATTTATAGTAAATTTATAGTAATTAGTAGTCAGCTATCAGTCATCAGCTTTTTTCAAGTCAAAATTTATTTACTATAACGCCTCACAGACCATAAAAAGCTATATCTATAATTTTGACATTTTTATTTGCTTAATACACCCAGTCAAATATTTTATTTACTGACAAAATTTTAGTCCGATCTAAACACAGAGCAAAATTAAAAAGCCAGAAAATTGAGATATTAACAGCCATGAATTCTAGAGGTTTCCCAACATCATTCTGTCATCTTCCTTCTTTCTTCTGGAAATTCCCAGCCGAAAAATTGAGATATTAACAGCCATGAATTCTAGAATTTTCCCAACATCCTTCTGCCATCTTCCTTCTTCCTTCTGGAAATTCCCAGCCGAAAAATTGAAATATTAACAGCCATGAATTCTAGAGGTTTCCCAACTTCCTTCTGCCATCTTCCTTCTTTCTTCTGGAAATTCCCAGCCGAAAAATTGAGATATTAACAGCCATGAATTCTAGAATTTTCCCAACTTCCTCCTTCCTTCTACCATCTTTATTCTGGAAATTCCCAGCCGAAAAATTGAAATATTAACAGCCATGAATTCTAGAATTTTCCCAACATCATTCTACCATCTTCCTTTTTTATATTAACCCTACTTTTTTCAGAGCTTTTTCGGCTGCCCGTTTTTCAGCTTCTTGTTTACGATTTCCTTTTCCCACACCATATAATTTACCCCTAACTCTAACTTCAGCAGTAAATATTTTAGCATGGTCTGCACCCTCTCCATTGTCAGATTCATATTTAGGATTTTCTCCAAATTTTGCCAATGCCCACTGTTGAAATTTACCTTTAGTATCCACCAAATCATTCGGTTGTGAATTATCATTAGAGTCTGGAAAAATTATATCATCTGCCACAGGTTGAAAAAGTTTCTTCACAAAAGGTCTAACTTTCGTCAAAGTTGAGTCTAAAAAATAAGCTCCAATTATTGCTTCAAAAGTATCACTAAGTAAAGCAGGATTTTGCCGACCGCCATCTTTTTCTGCACCTTTACCTAAGCGCATTAATTCACCTATTCCGAGTTGAGCTGCGAATTTTGCCAATTGTTTTTCATCTACTAAAAGTGAACGGAGCCGAGTAAGTTCTTTAGGTTTTAAATCATATTCTTCTTTATATCGTCTATAGAGTAGTTCTCCTACTAAGAAACCTAGCACGGCATCGCCCAGAAATTCAAGGCTTTCGTTATCTTCTTCTCCAGAATTTTCGTTTAAATAGGAACGGTGAGTTAGGGCTTGTTTTAGGATATCTTCGTTTTTGAATTCGGGTAGTTTATTTGTCATATTGCAATTTTTCCTTGATTAATATTTATCTATATTAATCCTTGTTGTTTCAACTTAGCTAGTGCATTTTCAGCAGTAGTTTTTTTGGCTTCTTTTTTACTACGACCTTGACCTTCGCCATACTCTTCATCATTTATAAAAACCCAAGCTATGTATTCTGGAGCATGGTCAGAGCCACCATCTCTTTCAACTTCATATTTGGGTTCAACTTTAAAATTTTCTTGTGCTCGCTCTTGAAGAAAACCTATAGGATTTTCAATATTAAGAGATTCCGTTTCCTGCTTTAAATCAACAGAATTTTCCAGAGCTTCAGCAAATATTGGCTCTATAAAATTGCGAACTGCCTCAATACCAGAATCAATATAATAAGCACCAATAACTGCTTCAAAAGCGTCACTTAGTAATGAATTATTTTCACGTCCTCCCTGTGATTCTTCTCCCTTACTTATCATAATAAATTGTCCCAGGTTTAAATCTCTTGCCAACTTTGCTAATTGTTGATTATCGACCAAACTGGAACGTTTTTGAGTCATGTCACCTTCTGTCATTTTTTGGTATTTACGATATAGATATTCGCCACTAAGAAAGTTTAGCAAAGCATCACCAAGAAATTCTAAACGATTATTATCATCGCTTACTTTTGTAGGGTTTTCATAAAGATAAGTTCGGTGGATTAAAGCGACTTGTAAAAGAGAGACATTTTCAAAGGGAATTTTTTCTAATAATTCACTTAATCTTTCTCTAATTTGTCTTTCTTCTTCTGCGGAAACAGAAGGAGTATGAGGAGTTTCATAACGAAATTGTTGTTGAGATAGAAGTCGTAATACTTCTTGCTTTTCTTGTTCTACTTCTTCTGCTTCTTCTGCTTCAATAGTTTTAATAAGTCGAGTAATACTGTCAAGAGCGCGATAAGTATCGTCTATAGAGAATGCAGAGCCATGCGCCCACTTATTGCGTATTTCTATGAGTTCTTCTACTATTGGTTTACTCAGATTTTTATTGTTTTTAAAGACATCATCCCACTGTTTTAAGATTAATTTTAGTTGTAAAGATACATCTTCAAGTAAATTTTTTTCCAAGTTGCCTTTTTTTGCTCCTTGTTGATTACTCAGGCTATTTTTTGCAGTTTTCACCCAGTCGTTTGAGTAAACCGATTCCATTTCTTTGACGAGGTAAGGGTGTAAACCATGACTAAGATTGTTCAAAGCTTTATCTATTCTCTCGCGGTAATTACGGATATTCATATAATATTTGAGCTTGAATAGTTGTCTATAGTAACCCTAAATGATTTGTGAAAAAAACTGTAGGGGCTTGGTCTCCAAACCCAAGCTTAAATAGGATTTGGAGACCAAATCCCTACGAGCAAATATTACAACCTATGCGCGGATTGTTATATATTATCTTAACTAATTTTGATTTAATACTGCTACTAAGTCTTGCTTAATATTTTTTAATCAACTTGAGACAAGAAAGTAATAAATAGCTAAATACTATAATAAACCCAGTTTTTTAATTTCCTAAAATTAGGGGATAAACTGGGTTTCTATCTCTAAACTTTACCTAAGAACATTTTCCCTTTTCCCAACCGGGAGGGTCAAGACTATTAGCGCAACTGTTGTTGTACTTAAAAGAACTAGATATTAGGTTTTTATTTGGAATCAAAACTTCTTTCATTTTTGTTGACAAATTTCCCTAAATGACGAATATTAATTAACTATGCTAGTGGCATAATTTTGGCTTTGACTGGAAATAATTCTGGCAGTTTTTTGTCTACAAAGTAATATTCGTCAGCAAAATTAAGTAATTTTTGTTTGGCATTATTTGAGTTGGCAAAAATGATGACTTTTTTACCTTTAGCTTTCCATTGACTAACAATATTTATGTAGTCTCCATCTCCAGTAATTAAAATTAGGATGTCAGCAGATAAAGTAGAAGAAAGTTCTCTTTCACAGTCAGCTATTAATTTTTGATCGACACTCTGTTTTTCTTCTGTAGGAATGTCAATACAGTCAAAACCTAGTTCGTATAAACGTTGTTCATAACTTTCATTTTCCTTTCGCCAATAGCTATATACTCTTTGTTTAAGTAAACTGCCTAGTGAGTTGGCAAAAATTTGACAATATCTGGCAAAATAAGGATTGAAACGATTAATACGAACGTTTTGATAATCCCAATATAATGAGATGTAGAAAAGTTTATTTTCCATTTTTTTGTTGCGATAAATTTACACAACAGCATCGGAACATCAGATATATATCGCTAATAGTACATGACTCAAAAAACTCTCCTCTCTTGATAGAAACTCCCCAAAAAATAGGAGTTAAGAGTAACAAATAATGTCACTCCCGACTCACTAATAATATTGGGATAATTTTCTACAGAGAATGTCTAACAATGAGCATTACTCAAACTAAGCAGACACTACACAAGTGGCACTAGGTTGAGCTGATGTCTCATCGGTGGTAGTATAGATATACGGTATACTTGTTGGTTTCCTATGGTTTGTAGTTACTATCTAGTAGAGAAAGAATTGTGAAAGTTATAGCTTAGTAGAACCTTATTTGTTTATATTAGAGTTTTGGGTAAGTCTAAGAACAAATCTCATTCTCTTGAACTATCTACTTAACAAATACTTATCTATGCTATAAGATTAGTTACAAACTAGGATAGACAAATAACCATATACATCTACAACGGATGAGACAGCAGCCAACAAATAGCCATAGATACTAATGTTCTATACTATCTTGATGAATACTATGGTAAAGACATAAAACTTGAGACAGCAGCCCACACAGGACGATAGATACTGAAATCCTATACTATCTTGTAATGTACTATAGCAAAGATATAAAATTATTGTCAATGGTTCTCAGATTTATTTTTTTGGACTAACCTTCATACTCTATTGAAACTTGACCTTAAATGAGCTAACTAAATCATTCTACTCAGTAAGTGAGAAGCGATCGCTCATAAATATCTACTCAACTAATTAACTATCAGCTATCAGGAAAAAAGTCTAACTTTGACTTGCTGATACCTGAATGCTGAGTTCTAAAAGCTGTTTAACAAAATATTTTTGACAAAATTTTGATAAAATCTCCTAAAATTTCATCTCTATTAGTTTCTGTTAATATAGGTACATGAACAAAAATACACTTACTTTTTAGGCAACCACCATCAAGATACTTCAAAACAGAATAATATAAGTCTTCACAGACAAACTTTCCAGCATCATTACTAATCTCAGTCATATCTAAATCTGCCACTAACTTTGACAAATCAACAGAAGTTTTTATTCCCTCTTCTCCACAATTTGCTTGAGATTCTATTGTTAAAATTTCCCGTTTTTCTGCCATGCCACAACAAACAATTACATCAGGCTGAAATTCTGCTATTTTAGAAGTAACAATCTGTGGAGCCACTTGTGAATCAACAGGTAACTTTCTGATCAAACTTAGAGAATAATCAGTTAATTCTTGAACAGATATCAAACCAAGTAAATCATCAGAAGAATTAGACTTGTGTTCAGGTTTCCAGATATCAAACGATGTCAATAAAATTTTGACTTTCATTCTTAAAACTTATACAAAATAAAAAAAGTGTAAATCTTCTAAATCATACTAACTTCTTGACTATAATAGTAAAATTACCAAACAGAAAACAAAGAAAATAAATTAATGCCAACCATTGCCGTAATAGACTACGATATGGGAAACTTGCACTCCGTCTGTAAAGGCTTAGAAAAAGCAGGAGCAACCCCAAAAATCACAGATTCTCCAATAGAAATAGAAAAAGCTGATGCAGTTATTTTACCCGGAGTTGGTTCTTTCGATCCAGCCGTACAACATTTAAGAATGCGCCATTTGGAAACACCTATTAAAAAAGTTATTGCCGACCGTAAACCATTTTTAGGTATATGTTTAGGCTTACAAATATTATTTGAAAGTAGCGAAGAAGGTCAAGAAACAGGTTTAGGAATACTTGCCGGAAAAGTACGTCGGTTTAAATCTGAACCTAATTTGACAATTCCCCAAATGGGTTGGAATCAACTAAAATTTACTCAGCCAGACCATCTTTTGTGGAGTGAAATAAGTTTTCAACCCTGGGTATATTTTGTTCATTCTTACTATGTTGAACCCACAGACCCTCAAGTTACAGCAGCAACTGTCACCCACGGCCATCAAACAGTCACCGCAGCAGTGGGAAAAGATAATTTAATGGCAGTGCAATTTCACCCAGAAAAATCTTCCACTATTGGGCTACAAATTTTGTCAAATTTTGTTAGTAAAGTAATTCCTGAAAATTTGGCTTTAGCTGGTTAAAGCAACCATGAATTTAAGGATATATGGTAATCGTCAGTTAAAAACTTTACCCGGATTGGCAACTCGTCCAACTTTGGCCAAAGTCCGAGAAGCCGTCTTTAATATTTGGCAGAATAATATAGCTGAATGTCGATGGCTAGATATATGTGCTAGTGTAGGTTCAATGGGG